>Ga0153928_1000221_pt1 | contig 29663 bp, 25 predicted proteins | sample TSNJ012MetaG_FD_106656 | JGI IMG/M metagenome (GOLD analysis project Ga0153928, IMG submission 106656) | Attine ant fungus gardens microbial communities from New Jersey, USA - TSNJ012 MetaG | ecosystem: Host-associated > Fungi > Mycelium > Unclassified | place: USA: New Jersey, Wharton State...
CCGTTTACACCGGTCATGGTATGCCAGTATTCAATCGAAACATTTGCCGCCGCTGCCTCTGTACTTCCCCCTTTTGCGGAATCCGCAGCAGCTGCACTTGTCTGTGATGCGGCCTCGTTTCCACTTCCGCCGCCGCAGCCTGCAAGTAAGGAACCCGCCATAATAACAGTCATTGCCAAGCTAACAATTTTTTTCATTTTCATACTTTTCTCCTATCTCCTTTTTCATATTTGCACAAAAGACTGCGTTCCCTAGCCTTTTATCGCTCCTCCCATCAATCCGCCGACAATCTGCCGCCTGAATATAATAAACATCACCATGACCGGCAGCAACACCAGGATCGAAGCCGCCATGATCGGCCCATATACCGTTCCATCCGGAAAATTCAGCATCGTCACGCCCACCTGAACGGTACGCATCGCATCATCATTGGTCACCAGCATTGGCCACAAATAAGTATTCCAGGTTCCGATAAATGCTGAGATAAATACCGTTGTCAGTACCGGTCTGTTAAGCGGCAGCAAAATTGTTGCAAAAAATCGCAGATTACTGCAGCCGTCTACCTCGGATGCCTCTTTTATTTCTTTTGAAAACGACAGGAAATTTTGCCTCATAACAAAAATATTCAGCGCCGATACCATAAATATAATCATCATGCCTAAATAGGTATTTACCAGCCCAAGCTTTGCCACCGTCTGATAATTCGTGACTAAAACAACATCCCCCGGAATCATCACCGTGCCCATGGTAAGGGTAAATAAAAAGCCCTTCCCCTTAAATTCAAAAAATGAAAACGCAAATGCCGCCATACTTGCTGTGATAATCCTGACTACCGAAGATATTCCGGCTATCACTAACGAGTTCCACATATATCTTCCCAGCCTGGTGGACTCAATTGCCTTTTTATAATTATCAAGAATAACCGTCCGGGGAATGATCTTCGGCGGATTACTTAAAATCTGGTCAGCCGGCATAACGGAAATAAAAAGCGCATAAATAATCGGTGATATAATAAATAAACCAAGCACTACCGCAAATATCTGAAACAGAACCGGCTTCCAGCCCTTCACAAAGTAAGTGGAATTTCTCAATTGTAGTACACCCCCTTCTTCTCAAATGAAAAGCTGACGCCCATTGCCACAGAAGTAATCAGGAAGGCAATGATTGCCGCCGCATAAGCATCATTGTAGTTAAGATTATTTACGGACTGTTTATACATAAATGAAATCATCGTTTCCGTCGAACCTTGCGGCCCGCCCTGTGTTAAAATCAGAATCAGTCCGGACATCATCATGTTCTTTGCCAGTGAGTTACAAATCAAATAAAATACGGTTGGCGAAATAAGCGGAATAATGATTTTCCAGGTTCGCTGAAATATATTGGCACCATCCAAATCAGCACTTTCCAATACATCTGACGAAATCCCTCTTACCGATGAGAGCAAAAACAAAAAATTATACCCGATATTCATCCATACCGCAATCAAACTGACGGCCAGCATCGCTATCTTTTTATCATTCAGCCAATTAAATCGGGTGTTTAAAATATGATTCAAAATACCGATGGCCGGATTGTACATCAGCTGAAAGATCATTGCCGCTACCGATAAGGATACGGCCATGGTAATAGCATAGAGCATTTCGTACACGGATGATAATTTTGTCTTTTTATTTGCAATCATGGCCAGAATCAAAGCGATAAAAATAGCAAGGGGGGAAGACATCGTCACATAAACCAGCGTATTTTTTATCGACTGGATAAAGGCCGGATTCCGCAATACACTTATATAATTCTCAAGTCCGGCGAACCCTCTGATTTTACCCATTGCATTTACCGTAAAGAAACTGCTGAATATGGTTTTTACAAATGGGTAATATGTAAAAGCTAAAAAAAAGATGAATGCGGGGATTAAATAAAGGAATGGCTCAATCTTCTTTGCCAGACTTTTTTTCTTGTTTTTTACCGATTTTTCCAAGGTATTTTCCTCTTCCTTATGGTTTTGACAGTTTCACTTGTAATCGTTTCAATTTGTCTGCTTGTATTAAACTTAATACATTTCATTAGTGTTATCCTAGCACATAATATTTGCCGTGTCAATAACTACACCACTTGTATTTACAGTAATACATGATTTTTGTCTATTTTGTCTTGTTTCCACTTTCTTTTTTGTATGTTTTTTCCAGTTTCAACTTATGTGTCTTGTGCATTCCTAATAAGGAGGATGGCATTGGAACAATCCTCCGTGTGATGTATGGCGGTCGAAACATTGAAAACCAGCTCAAAAAATACGTAAGCGTCAAATAGAAATGCTGATATCGGCATTTCTATTTGACGCTTACAAAAAGGACAATTATAATTATTTTCTTAAATTTTCCCAGAAAGAAGTTTATTCATAAACCGAGCTGCTTTACTACCATCATAAGAGTTAACCATGACGTCTAACTCATCATTCCCTATATATTGCAGCCGCTTTACCATAATATCAAGCATCGCTGCCGATTCTGCTATAATTTCGTGAGACGCTTCTCTTGGACTATGTACATCCAGCGAGATCCAACCATTATAATTCACCCGATCCAGCCAATACAGTGCTTCCAAATACGGCAGTACATGCATTCCCGTCAAGCCTAAATCATCATCTGCCAGTCCATAATTATCATTCATATGAACATGGAACAAACGGTTCTTGTGAGAAGCCAGACAAATCATTTCTCCCATATTTTCACCTGCCATCCAGGCATGGCCAATATCAATCAGCAGTCCCACGTTCTTGCAGCCGGTCTCCTCTGCAAGCAATATGGTTTTTGCTGCACTGGACAGGTACTGATGCGTTCGGGGTTCACGTGGTTTGTACTCGATACAAATCTTTATATCCGGCGCATATTCTGCACATTCTCTCATACAATCCACCAGGTGTAACCAGGTATTTTGATAGTTTGAAACAAAAGGATAATCAAAGCCATCCTGCCCCAAAAAGATACTGATCCGTTCAACCCCTAATAACCGGGCTGTATCAAGAACCCCTTTCACCCGTTCTACCGCCTGCCCACGCACCATGGGCGACGGATGGGAAAAAGCACCTTCCTTCCACTTGATATCACTGGCCATCGGTGTGTTTATAATTACCGGTATCAAGTGATATTGTTCTAATAATGTCTTCACTTCTTCTATATTGTCGGGATTCACATGATTCGGGTGCTGTAATTCTACCCCCTTTATCAAACTGTCTGTAAGCAGCGGAAAAATCTGACCGATACCCTTGGGCTCAAAATATCCCTTTAAAAAACGGTCTCCCACCCCATTCCAGGTAAACATCATCGTCGCAATCTTAATATCCTTCATCGTCAATCCTCTCCCGATTCTATTATAATGCCTGCAATCTGTTTTGCCTCCAGCCCCAGTCTCGCTCTGACTGCCTCCACCGGTCCGCCCTTTGGATAATCATCTTGAATCCCCAGCCGATACAACCGGCACGGCTGACCTTCCCCAGCAATGATCTCTGCTACAGCTGACCCTAAACCGCCATAGATATTGTGTTCCTCCAACGTATAAATCTGACTGCAGCAGGTACTGTAAAGACGGACCAAATCCTTATCAATCGGCTTAACCGTGTGCATATCTATAACAGCAATCTTTTCTCCTGTACTTTTAAAGACTATCTTAGCCGCCGCTTTGGCAACGGCCACCATACTTCCCATGCTGATCACAGCTCTTCTTTTTCCGGTTTGCAGCACAATCCCCTTGCCGATCTGAAACTCCTCCATCTGCTCATACAGCACCGGCAATGGATTTCGGTCAAGGCGCAGGTAAGCCGGTTCTTCCAGTCTTAACAAAGCCTCCACCGCCTTACCTGCACTAACCGCATCTGCCGGAACGATAATTTTACTTTTAGGCATACTTCGCACCACACCAACGTCCTCTAAAGAAAAATGAGTCGAGCCTGCCTGCCCGGTACTTACTCCACTATGAGTACCAACCACCTTAACATTCAGACCATTATAAAAAATATCCGTACGCAGCTGGTCAGCCGCCCGCAGGCTGGTAAATACCGAAAACGAAAATACAAACGGAAGCATTCCTTCCCGTGCCAGTCCTGCTGCTATTCCCATCATGTTCTGCTCGGCAATACCCACATTGATAAACCGATCCGGAAACTCAAGTTCAATCTTATTCAGCCGGCAGGATCCTACAAGATCAGCCGTCAATACCATAATTCGCTCATCAATTCGCATATTCCGAATAAGCGTATCCGTACATACATCCATTTGAGCAGTCTTTGAAACGAGATCACAGGTCAACCGTCTCACCTTCCTTTCCTGTCAGAAACATGGATGCAATCGTTTCACTGCTCCCTTTCAAATAGTGACTGGCTCCGGTTCCTGCGATTTCCGGAATCAACCCCTTGCCTTTGATCGTATTGGCAACCACCACATACGGCCCGTCCGCTTCCTCTTTCAACTGCCGGAACCTTTTTTCCAGAGCCGGAATATCATGCCCATCTTCTTCGTATACTGCAAAACCAAAGGCGCGCCATTTATCAATAAATGGTTCCAATGTGACGATCTTGTCGACCGGCCCGTCATTTCCAATTCGATTACGGTCAACCACAACGACCAGCCGCTTCAACTCATAGTGGTTTGCAAACATCGCTGCCTCCCACACACTGCCTTCCTGACATTCCCCATCCCCCAAGATGCAAAAGGTAACATGTGTTTTCCCTTTTTTCTGAGCCGCCAGTGCCATCCCACAAGCAATTGGCAGCCCATGGCCAAGAGAGCCGGTGGAAACTTCCACGCCGGGAATCACATGAGCATCCGGATGGTTCATGAGATAACCATCTGCCATCCCAAACGTATCCAGATCAGCTGTCGGAAAATAGCCGCTGACTGCTAACGCTGCATATAAACCAAGCCCGGAGTGGCCCTTTGAAAGAATCAAGCGGTCACGTAATTCCCACTCCGGATTTTGCGGATCATATGTCAAGACACCGCCATATAAGCAGGCCAGGATATCCGCTGCGGAAAGACTTCCGCCCGCATGCCCTCCTCCGGACAGCATTACTGCGCGTTTGATGCAGGCACGAATTTGTTGTGAAATTGTATTCAAATCTTATCCCTCCAGACATTACAAAAACGATTTACGGAAGATATACAAAAAATCATGATTGTAAGAGGGGCCCGACACCAAAGTCTTTCCCTCCTCATAAGTCATCACACAGCTTAATACACGTCGTTTTTCCAAGTCCATTACCTCCACACAATACTGTGACAAGTCCAGCGCGATCTCCAGCGGAAATGCAAAGGAAGTATAGACTGCAATACAACTGAAATCATCCGCAGCCGCTGCCACCGCCTCCTCACAAGGATCATTGACAACAATATCTGCCGGATTAAAATCTAACATTCCCACTTGCTCTGCTAACCATTTCCCATACGAAACATCCCAGGCTCCCGGCAGATGTAAATCCATTCTCCAATCATTCACTAAACCGATATGATCGGTAATACTGCATCTGCGGCCATGCTCTTTCCAAAGCCATACCCCTCCGGCACCGTAGACAAAACCTGCCGTTGCTCCTGATAAGACTCCCCGCCAGAAACTGCGGCGAATCTGCCGTTCATCAAAACGTCCGCTTTTTTCGTCAAAATACACATTTCCTTCATAGCTGGTCTCACTATTTACCACCGGGCGCCTGACCGGATAAGAGAGGATCTGTCTTGCAAGCGTCTTATCCAACGCCCGTTCTGATATCTTATGCCCTGGCTGGTACATATAAAAATCCAGTTCCGGAGCCTGTATCAGGCAATCCGGCAATACTTCCCCGGGAATGATATGCAGCGTTGTCAAACATTCCGGAGCACATTTTTTCGTTATTTCAAGTGCTTTTTTATAATAAGGTACAGATTCCTCCACAAAATCAGTATCACCACTGATAATAAAGACCGGATTATATTGTTTAAAGATATTTACAGCATATGTCACATAATCTTCCATCTCTTTTTCTGACATTGGAAGATAATAAGGCTTTTTCGTCACCTCTTCCCGGCCCGCGTCACGCTTCCCCTGCCAGGTTCCAGGGATATAGTTCCCCCAAAGCAGCACCAGCATAGGCAGCATTCCCTTCTCCACCGCCTGCCCTACAAGAGAGCAGGCCCGGTGAAAGTAGGGTTCGTTGATCCTTGAATAATCATAATGGCCATCATCCGTAACCGCAAACGGATGTCTCCATTCTTTTGGTTCTCCGGAATGTCTTTGCTGTAAAACATTCATTTGCAATGCATTAAAGCCCTGTTCTTTCCTGAAATCAACATACTCTTCCCACTCTTCTTCTGTCGGATGAGTAAATGCTGACCAGATCGTGTCGCCGAGTAAAAATTGTGTTCTGTTTCTCAACCGAACATGCTTTTTACTCTGTGAAACCGTATTTATCATATCTACCTCCTGTTATCTAATCCTGCTTGTCACCCCAATTATTTTCATCCGACCAGCCCTCTTTTTGCACATAGGCATCCTTCGCCGTCACAAGATCATCCTGCAAAGCCTGCGTGTATTCCTCCAACGATAACTTATCCTGCAGATACAATTGGCCAAGCATGGTGGAATCATCCCAGAACTTTTTATCAAAATACGTTTCATACAGCTTAAGCGGAGAAACACCATTCTTAAACTGAAGGCCTGCAATCATCGGATTGTCCGATGTGATTCCCTTGATCGGCACTACGCCCCACAATCTGTCAACATACAGGGAACAGTCCTCCACACCTGTTTTAAACTGCAAAAAGTCAATTGCTGCCCGAAGCTTATCTTCATCCTTAAGTGTGGCCGGAATACAGATATTGCCTTGCGGAGCACCGCCGATCTCATATGGGATACCCGAAGAATGAGGATTGCTTTCTTTCGTGATGGTAGGAAATTCCGTAACACCAAATTCAAATTTCAGATCCGGATTTGCCGCAAGTGCAGCAGCATGGGTACCTACTGAAAAAGTCATGGCCACCTCACCTCTGGCAAACTGCTCAAGAGCCTCTTCATTATTCATGGCATTATATCCCGGATGCCAATACTGGGAAAACTCCTTTATCATCGGGTAGATATCCTTCCACGGACTCTTTGTAATATCAATGACTCCCTTATCCACCGCTCTGGCAATTTCATTTACCTCAATCAAACCCGTACCGTTTAAATCCATCTCTTCATTAAACTGATCTGTCAAAGGATCCATAAACAACCGCTCATACCAATGGAATCCTCCGCCTTCCGGCACTTTCATTCCCACAACATAAGGCATGATTCCGGCATCCTGGAGTGCTTTGCAATCAGAAAGCAGCTCTGCAAAAGTCTCTGGCGGCCCGTCAATTCCGGCCTTCGCCAACAGCTCCTTGTTATAAAACATTTTCACAATAACGCCATTCGTAGGCACAGATGCATATTTATTATTGGTCAGATCTTTAACCTGAACAATTACACTGGGTTCAAAGGTATCGATCCATTTACCTCCCGGGTTATATGGATTTTCTTCATTAAGAAGAGCATCGGTCAGATCATATACGGTACCATCCCGCAGATATTGCTGTCCCCACGTATGACGAACCAGGAACAGGTCCGGCGCCGTCCCGCCCACAAGCTGTGTCTGAAGCCAGGTTTGATATTGGTCACTGGCAATGTACTCATACTCAATTGTAATATCCGGCTGCAGCTCCTTATATCTTGCAAGCGATTCTTCCAGATACTGTAATTCATGGTCTTGATTGTACTCCCAACTCACCCACTTTAGCGTAACCGGCTTGGCCGGATGCCATCTTTCATCCGACTCACTCTTTTCCGGCAAAGCAGCCTGTCCTCCGCCATCCTGACTTGCTGCTGGTGCAGATGAGTTTTGTGGTGAAGGCGAAGAACTTGCACAGCCGGTCAGACTGCCTCCGGCTATCACCATAGCCATAAACATCGCGATAAATTTTCTTTTCATGTTTTTCCCTCTCTTTACTTTATATTTTTTATCACCCTTCAAGGCGTTAAGCCTTAACAGCTCCAGCAGTCATCCCTTCTACAAAAGGCTTTGTCGCAAATATAAATACAATCATCAGCGGTATGGATGAAAGTACATATCCAGCAAAATTCACACCTGGCATTTGGTGTGCACTGGCCGTAATCTTAGTAATCGCCAAAACCACCGGCCGAACTTCCCTGCTGTTTGCCGCTACCAGCGGCCAGATATAATTATTCCAACTGGAAATGGTATTGGTGATTGTAACTACTACAAGGATCGGTTTACTGAGCGGAATCGCAATTCTTGTAAATGTAGTAAAACTCCCTGCTCCCTCAATGCTGGCCATCTCAAACAAACTGCGCGGCAGCGATTCCATATGTGTCGTGATTAAAAATGTAGATAATATGGCAAATGCCGATGATGGCGGCAGAATCTGCACCAGGTAAGTATTCAACAGCCCCAACCGTTGGGACACAATAAACTGAGGAGTCAAAATCAAAAAATACGGTACCATCATCATCATCATCATTGAAAAAAATAACATGTTCTTACCAGGAAACCGGAAACAGGCAAATGCATATCCAGCCATAGAAGATATGATCAACGTAAGAACAATATTTCCACATGTTACGATAACCGAATTGACCAGACCACTGTAAATTTGCTTATATGCAATGACATAATGTTCAAAATGCAATGGAAAGGATAAGCCAAAGATATTTTCATAAATTTGTATATTGGTTTTAAATGAAGATGCAACCAGGATAAACAATGGATAAATTGTTAGAAAAGCAACTAATATAATCACTGCATGCATCATAATTCTTGCTGATTTTAGTTTCATCTGCTGCCCTCATCTTTCATACAGAATTCCTTTTATTCACTTGCAGAAGGAGTCCTGATATATTTCATATTGATATAAGATATAAAGGAAGTCATAAGAAAGAGTACCGTTCCCAATGCACATGCATATCCCATATTAAAATAAGAAAATGACTGGTTATACAGGTGCAAGGCCGGAACCATCGTTGTCGCTCCCGGACCTCCGTTGGTAAGCAAAAGTATATGCTCAAAAGATTGAAATGCCGTCACAACAGTGGTGATAATCAAATATCGGAACTGCCCGGCTAAAAGCGGAATGTCAATGTAAAAGAGCCTTTGAAGCGGTGTGATCCCCTCCAATTCAACTGACTCGTAGATTCCATCGGGAATATTTTGCAGACCAGAAAGGAATATTAAAAACTGAATTCCGGCAACCCAGGGAAAGTTGTATCCGATTACAGCTCCCAATGCCGTTTTTGCATCCCCCAGCCAGGAAGTAACAAAGCGCTCCAGGCCAATCATGCTTAATATGCCGTTAAGCAAACCATTATAGTCATAAATCCAGCGCCAAAGCATAATGATAACCACCGAAGGAATTACCATCGGGACAATAAATGCATACTTGTAAAAATCAGCAGCTTTCTTAGACTTTACTCTCATAACAAATTCAGCCATAATCAGTGGAATCGTCACCACTTTCAGGATCGATGTTATTACTATGATCCCCAGGTTCATCATGGATTGCCCAAATACTTTATCAGAAAACATGGCTATGTAATTTTGCATACCTATAAAAACCGATATCCGCCCTCCATCCCACTGATAAAATGATTTGACAATTGCATATACCGTAGAATACATTTTAAAGGTGCCAAGCAATAGAAATAGTGGCAGGATGTACAAATAAGGTTCTATTTTAGTAAATACGCTTCTTCTCCCATTGCCTGTATGTTTTTGTATCTTACGCATAATATCTTTGCATCTCCTCTCTTTCCTCTATACACAAATTATAATCAAAATTTTTTCTCATGTATATGTAACAATCTTAAGAAGAAATGTGCACAAAAAATTGCACGAATCCACAGAATAATAGTGCGTTCCGTAGTTTCGTGCAATTACCAGCTTTTTATTCTCTTTTAATACGTATATGAACCTGAGTTCCAACGTCAACAATGCTTTCTATCCATATACCATATTCTTCGCCGTAATACAAGCGCAACCTGTCATGTACATTTAGCAGTCCGATTCCCATAGCGGAAGACCGTTGTGATTCACCGGAAATACTCCAGTCATCTTGTGACAAAGTCTCATTTATACTGCGAAGCTTATCCTCATCTATCCCATGGCCATTATCACAAACTGTCAAGATAATATCCCCCCCGTCTTCAGAGGCAGAGATGTAAATGTGATTTTCCGGCTTCTCCTCACTCATACCATGAATCACGGAATTTTCCACAAGTGGCTGCAATACGAATTTGATTATCCTGGTTTGAAGCAGTTCCGGCTCTATATCCACATGACACTGAATCATATTGTCATAACGTAGATTTTGAATTCGGATATAGTTATGGACATGCTCCAATTCTTTTTTGATACTCACCAAATCCTTTGTATTCTGGATATTATAACGAAACATATCCGACAAAGACTGGGTGGCCCTGGCAATCTCATGCAGATCGGAAATCTCTGCCGACATACTGATCGTATTCAGGGTATTATACAAGAAATGAGGATTGATCTGTGCCTGCAAAGCGGACAATCTGGCTTCCTTTTGCTGAATCGTCAATATATAATTTCGTTGGATCATCCGGCGCAATTCCCGTGTCATCGCATTCATCGCATCCGACAAAAGCAAGATTTCTTCCGGTCCTTCAACCTGAATGGTATGTTCAAAATCACCTTCCCTTATGCTGTGCGTGTATCCCACCAGCTGATTAATCGGTTTAAAAATATAGCGAGAAAAAATGTAGGATAAGATAAATGCCAGTACAATTGCAATCGCAACAAAACCAGAAAAGCTTTTTAACAGGATATAATTGAGTCCCCTAATATTTTCCGTGGATGAAATGGTCAGAAATTTCCATCCCGTGTAGGTAAAGTCATGTCCTGCAATTGCCAAATTCTGTTTATTGTATTTTACAATTAACCGATTTGTAATAGTCCGGTAATTCTCTGCCAGTTCCGTATTCCCTTGCCTTGTAGCATAAATAATCTCCTGATCCTCATCCAGAATAAAGAAATCCAGCAGATCTTTTTCCATTACATCCTGAACAATCCGATTTACCTCTTCCAGCCCAATCACAAGAAAAAGCACAATATTTTTGCCATTTGTTCCGGAAACATTGATTTTCCTGGCAATCATCAAAAATCTTTCCGCAGCTTTCCCACTGTAATCCTTCGCATATTCCTCCTTACCAATCTGGTAAACAGGTTTTCCGCCTGAAGCAAGAGCCTTTTGATAAAGGGCATTTTCTAAAAAAGAATAATCGGTTAAAAATGTACTCTGTCCCCGTTCAATACCAACCCCCGATTCTGTTACTAAGAAAACCCGCTGAATTTCTTTATGATTGTTTAAAAACAAAATCCAATCCGAGAAATTCTGAAAAAAACGGGATTTTGTATTATAAAAAGCAAGAGAATCATAAGAAGACTCTCTCGCCACCACAATTTGCTTCAATAATTCCTGGTTTTCATTGATATATGGTACCAATGTAAACTGTTCAATCCCCTGAATATGAGTTTCAATTCGTTCTGATACTAACTGAAAAATACGATCATTATAATCATTATCAACCGATTTTATAATTTGAGAAACCTGCACAAAAATTAATACCGCAAAGCAAGCCAATACTCCCACTGCAATCAGCAAATAAGATATAAAATTTCTAAATAAAAGTGTATTTGTCTTAATATTAAATATCTTCATATCCGCGTCCTCATCTACACTTTCGTATCACGCGGCAGAATATTATAATAATTCTTATAAATTCTGCTGAAATACCGGGCATTATCATATCCAACCCTGGCCGCTACATCCTGTACCTTCAGACTGGAAGATTCTAACAATTCCTTTGCTTTTTTCATCCGTATTTCCGTAAGATAAGTGAGGAACGTTTTTCCTGTCTCCTTCTTAAATACCGAACTGAAATAATTAGGATTCACATGAACATAGTCAGCAATAAAATCCAGCGTCAGGGGTCTTTCATAATTCTGCTGCATATATTTGATTGCTCTTTGAACCATCACATCAGATACATTCGCTCCTTTTTCTTTCAATTCGCTCCAAATGAAGAGTAAGGATTCTTCCACGAAATGAGTAAGCTCATCCATATCCCGGCATGTCTCCAGAGCATTTGCCAGCTCCTTTGAAAGATTGACCGGCAGATGATTCAAGCTGCATTCAACCTGGATATCCGTAAATAAACGCATTACCACCCCATGCCACTCCTGAAATGTCTGGAAATTTTTCAAAGACAGCAGATTTCTTATCCCTCCGATCAACTCCTCTCTCCTTAACACAATGAGCCTTTCGCGGACATACTTAATCTGCTCAAGAAACTGTGTTTTTATTTTTATGCGTTCCGTCTGTGCGTCTACCAGCTCCGTCTGACATTCAATCTTACAAATAACCCGATTCCATGATGCAATCCCAAGCCGGGTATAAGCATCGGCGATCTGTTCTCCCGACATGTAAGTTTCCGCTCTATAATATGGCAAATGACACACCTGTAAACATGCTGCCAGATTTTGAGAACTTTTCCCCTGCGAATTTGACGCAATAAACAACAAACGATCATCATTATTGCGAAGCAATAAAAACTCCTGTTCCCTCATAGTTAATGCAGCATTCACCTTTTCCGCCGCTTTTTCTCTGTCACCATGGCATTTGAAGGAAATCAAGGCAAAATAGATCGGATGATCTCCTCCCATCCATGTAAAGCAGGATCGTATTTCCTGCACTCTTTTTATGTTTGCCTGCCCTAAATCCCGAAATAAAACCTGATATTCATGTCTCTTCATCTCCTTTTGTAAACTATATGCTGCTGTTACAACGGAAATCAATTCTTCTTTTTTAACAGGCTTCAATATATAATCATACACCTTATGCTTAATGGCCGTTTTAGAGTATTGAAAATCATCATATCCGCTTACAATAATAATCTGTACATAAGGATTCACTTCCAGCGCCTGCGGAATCAGATCAAATCCCTCCTGCTGGGGCATTTTAATATCTAACAAAATGATATCCGGGGATATATCCTGAAGCATTAACAATGCTGCCTTCACACTGTTGGCCTGCTCAAAAACAACCTTGCCGCCGAAATGAGAATGAAGCATTTTTTGTAAACCTGCGCGGGCAATCCGCTCATCATCTACAATTAAAATTTTCATGGATACCACCTCCTTGTGATACTCCACATTTTATCATTCTCTATCCTCAACTGTCAACGCACATTAAATTTGCCTTCTCATCCAATGAAACCGGGTTATTCACAAGAAGCCAAAGAATATAGCAAACGCGGTACATCGCATTTCGGAGGAAGTTACCCATGTTAAAGGCCCGAATTTAATCCCCGGCCGTTCCTCTCCATATTTCCTCTTTACTAACGGAAAAGTGTCCTGCATGTAACTCCTCCTTAGTCTAAGATTATCTCACATAATTGAAAAAGCCGTTCCCCGTCTTACGTCCCAAATGTCCGGCACGGACCATCTTGCGCAACAAGGGGTGAGGGCGGTATTTGGGGTCGCCAAACTCCGCTTCCAACACCTCCATGATAGCAAGACAGACGTCCAGCCCCACCAAATCCCCCAGTGCCAGCGGGCCCATAGGGTGGTTTGCCCCCAGCTTCATCGCCTGATCGATGTCCGCAGCAGAGGCGATACCTTCGGCCAGGATACCCACAGCCTCATTGACCATAGGAATCAGGATGCGGTTGACAACGAAGCCCGCCGAGTCCTGAACCTCCACCGGTACCTTACCGATTTCCACAGCCATAGCCTTGATTTTTTCAACCAGCTCGGGAGGTGTTGTCAAGCCTGCCACTACCTCTACCAGCTTCATGACCGGAGCGGGATTGAAGAAATGCATGCCCACTACGGGACGGTCTAACCCAGCCGACAGCTCGGTAATCGACAGGGAGGATGTATTGGTGGAAAAAATTGTGTCCGCCCGGCACACCTGCTGTAAGTCCCGGAACAACCGCTTTTTCAACTCCATGTCTTCCAACGCCGCTTCTACAACCAAATCGCAGTCAGCAACCGCGTCGTTGGTTCCGGTGGTAATTCTGGCCATAGCCGCATCCATGGCCTCTTTCGCTAATCGTCCTTTGGACACCTGCCGCGCCAGATCATTTCCGATCCGATCCTTGCCGTTGCGGGAATACTCATCCTTGACGTCGCACAGGACAACTGTGTATCCTTCGCAAACGGCAAAAGCTTGCGCGATACCGGATCCCATTGTTCCCGCGCCGATAACTCCTATTTTCATATTCAATCACTCTCCTTTTTAATAGTTGTAAGCACCTGCCAGATTATTTGCCGGTGAAAGGCTCCGCTTTTCTCTTGGCCAAAAAAGCGGCCATCGCCATACGCTGGTCGGATGTGCCGAAGCAAGCGGAAAATGCCTCCACCTCCAGCCGCACGGAATCTTTAAGGGTACAGCCAACGCTTTCATCCGCCACCCGCTTGGCCGCCCGCACCCCCAAAGGCGCATTGCGGGCGATTTTTGTCGCCATCTCCCGACATACATCCAGCAGCTGGCCGGATGGAGTTACCGCATTTACAAGGCCCCATGCCAGTGCGACATCGGCATTGATCCGATTGCCGGTGAAGATCAGCTCTTTCGCTTTTGCCGGTCCCACAAGGCGTACCAGCCGCTGGATACCACCGTATCCCGGAAGTATGCCGAGACCGGTTTCGGGCAAACCAAACACCGCCTTATCCGAAGCGACGCGAATATCACAGCAAAGAGCCAGCTCGCATCCGCCGCCAAGGGCGTAGCCGTTCACAGCAGCTAATGTCGGCATCGGCAGCCGCTCCAGCCGTTCCAGCACGGCGTTCCCTACCTCGCTGAAAACCCGGGCTTCATTGGGCGCCAAATCTTTCATCGCGCCGATATCCGCTCCGGCTACGAAAGCTTTGTCACCAGCGCCGGTCACAACCAGGCAACGGACATCGGATACTTCAATTTCCCGCAATACATTGTCTAACTCATCCATGACCGCATTGTTCAAGGCATTGAGCGCCTGAGGACGATTGATGGTCAGGAAACCGACATGGTCTTCACACTCATATTGTATATACTTCATCTTTTCTCCTCCATCAGTTTTGTGCCGGATGGTATTTGTCCGCGGCAAATCCGCACTTGAACCTGCGCTCAAAAGCATCTTTCAACTCGTCACGAAATTGAGGATGGGCGATATCGATCAGCATTCTGGCCCGCTCTCTCACGGAACGGTATTTCAGATTGGCAACGCCGTACTCGGTGACGATATACTCCACGTCATACCGATTGGTGGTAACTGCCGCGCCCTCGTCCAGCACCGGCACGATTTTAGATATGGTTCCTTGGGCTGCGGTGGAAGGCATGGCGATAATGGATCGCCCACCCTTACTGATAGCTGCCGCCCGGACAAAGTCTACCTGCCCGCCTACAGCGCTGATCTGGGTGGTTCCCACCGATTCCGCACAGACCTGCCCCAGCAAATCCACCTGAACGCAGGAATTGATGGAAACCAGGTTGTCATTCATCCCGGCTATATAAGGGTCGTTGGTATAGGTAGCGGGATACATCCTCACCATCGGATTGCCGTCCACAAAATCATAGAGCCGCTTGGTACCCATGAGGAAGGTCGCCACCATCACACCCCTGTGGAGATTCTTTCGGGAGTTGTTGATGACCCCCGCCTCCGCCAGTTCCACTACGCCGTCAGAGAACATCTCGGTGTGGATGCCCAAATCCTTCTTGTCCTTGAGGAAAAGAAGCACTGCATCCGGAATTGCACCGATTCCCAGCTGAAGGCAGTCACCGTCTTGGATCATACTGGCACAATGCTCGCCAATAGCCCGCTCCACATCGGTAATCCCAGGCGGCGGCAGCTCAATCAGGGGAGCGTCGTACTCCACAATATGATCCATCTGCGAAACATGGATAAAGCTGTCGCCCAGGGTCCGGGGCATTTGAGGATTAATTTGGGCAATGACCATTTTTGCCTGCTCCACCGCATGTTTGGAATAATCCACCGATACGCCCAAACTGCAATAACCATGCTTGTCGGGAGGGGAAACGTGAATCAAGGCCACGTCCAGGGGGAGGGTCCGGCTCCACAGGTTGGGAATCTGTGAAAAGTAGCAGGGTGTAAAGTCGCCGTGCCCATCTTTGATGGTATTCCGGGTCCTCGCACCGACAAAGATGGCGTTGTGACGAAAATAAGCCTCCATGCCGGGCTGGGCATAGGCGCACTCGCCCAGGGGAACCATATGACAGATTTCTACGTCCCGATAAGCTTCCCGATTGGCCACCATTGCGTCAATAATATGGGTCGGTTCGCCCGCCGCATGGGATATGGAGATTCGATCTCCAGATTTGATCCATTTAACCGCTTCTTGGCTCGTTGTTAAACGTTTCTGATACATATTGTTCCAATCCAAAAAATATCAACTCCTCTCTTCGCCAACCATTGCTTAGGGGGCTTTGATTTTAGCGATGTCTTTAGCCAGCTCCTTCTTCTCCGCCAGGTTGCTCTGGCGGGAAATCATGATACGCTGGGCTTGAGGACTCCCCGCGCCATGCATGGATTCGGTACGGTAGCCTACGGCGGCGGTTCCGAGCGTCAGGTTTTCGATCAGGCGGAGCACCTTGAGCCGATCCTCGGTGGAAACACCGTCCACACCTTTGAGATACTTCTCGATATAAGGCCCGATTTCGGGATGGCGCAAATCTTTCTCCGAGGGAGCCGTTACCATGAGACCGCCGGCAATGTCCTCAGCAAGCCGGGTAATCTCATAAGGGAATCTGGTAATATTTTGCTTGCAGACGTTTGCCAGCAGACCGTCCACATAGTAGTTGCCGGAATCGGTAGCGCGCCCTTCAGCCGAACAGGCAATTCCGCAAGAATAGAGCGTTTCGTTAAGGTGGGTCATCTCAATAAGCTTATCCTTGATATGACTGGCCTTCTGAGCACCGTTGTAATCCGCCGCCAGAGCGGCAGCACCGATAAGAACGTCACCTACTCCCACTTTGCAGCCGCCATAGCTCTGACGGTGGTAAGAAGCAAACCGTTCTACCAGCATGCCGGCGAAATCCGTCTCGCCGTTGAGAAAGATGCGGTCATTTGGTACAAATACGTCGTCGAAGATGATCAATGCCTCCATACCGCCGTACTCGCAATTTCCAACATCCAGACTGGAGTTCTCCAATTTGCGGGTATCACAGCTCTGGCGGCCTATGATCATGAAAATGCCCTCGGTGTCTACGGGGAGAGCGAAAGAGACGGCATAATCCTGTTCATCAGGCTTCATGGCCACGGTTGGCATGACGATGACCTCGTGGGAGTTTGTGATGCCGGTCTGGTGAGCTTTGGCTCCCCGAACCACAATTCCGTCGGCGCGGCGCTCTACAACCCGCAGATACAGATCGGGATCAGACTGCCTGGCGGGGGATAGACCGCGGTCCCCCTTGGGGTCGGTCATGGCACCGTCCACAGTCCAGTCATTTTCTTGCACCTGCTTTAGGTACTCCACAAAATTCTGATAGTAACTGGTGTCATGTGCAACATCGCATTCAAAGGTCGTACTATACAGAGCGTTCATCGCATCCATTCCGACACAGCGCTGGAAACAAGATGCGGTCTTTTGACCAAGCAGGCGCTGCATCTTCACCTTTTTTACCAAATCCCCGGAACTCTGATGAATATGGCAGAAGCGATTAATTTTTTTTCCGGTCAGGTGAGATGTGGCAGTCATCAGATCTTCGTATTCAGGCAACTGGGCCAGGTCGTATGTAGCCTTGACTGAATTGAGGGAAGGACGAAGGATTGGGTTGTCTGCCGCACTTTCAATTTTTTCGCCAAACATATAAATTTTCATCTTTATTTTGCGGATACTTTCCACATACTGGTTACCTGTCATCATGATATAGGCTCCTTTCAATTATTGAATTATTTTTGAATAAGATCCATTAATATATAACAGCAAGAAACGTGCCAACTTTTGCAACAACGAAAAAAAGGCGGAAACTAAGCCAAACAACCGGTTTGTCAAATTTTCCGTCCGTAAAAATATGTTTTAATTTTGAAACACTAATAAGTGCTCATATGCTTCAATATGGGGATTTACAGGCATTTGTTTTAATTTTAAAACTAGTTTTAATTCTGAAACTAATCCAAGTTATATTTTTGTTTTCTTCGCAGATAGGTTGCCGCATCCATTGAGAGACTTTTTGCCGCTTGTCGGATATTGCGATGTTTCTCGTAAGCCAAATAGATGTATTCCTGCTCAATCTCATCCAAGATCTTCTTAAGATTAACGGGATGGTCAGGGAGATGGGAAATACCGGCCTGGGGAAGGTTCGGAAACCGGATGGCCAAGTCCCAAGGCTCAATCACATCATTGTTACAGAGGATCATGGCGCGCTCCAATACATTTCGCAGTTCCCTTACGTTGCCGGGCCAGTTGTAACACTCCAATTCCATAGCAGCAGCGGCAGACAGTTCCTTTTTGGTGGCATATTGACGATTCATTTCATCCAGGATGGACTTGGCCAATGGCAGGATATCACCGCGGCGGTCCCGTAGTGGCGGCACTGTGATGGGGAAAACATTGAGGCGGTAGAACAAATCCTTTCGGAACGTTTTCTTTCGTACCATCTCCTCCAGGTCCCGGTTAGTGGCGGCCAGAATGCGCACGTCAACCTTACGAGGCTGTTCCCCGCCGATACGTTGGATCTCACGTTCCTGAAGAACCCGCAGCAGCTTGACCTGGAGATCCAGCGGCAGCTCACCCACCTCGTCCAAAAAGATAGTACCCTTATCAGCAATCTCAAAGAGTCCGGGTTTACCCGCCTTATCTGCCCCGGTAAAAGCACCTCGCTCGTAGCCGAACAATTCACTTTCCATCAAGTTCGCAGGAATGGCACCACAGTTGATCTTGATCAATCGCTGCTTGCTGCGGGCACTGTTAAGGTGGATATATGATGCAATCATCTCCTTGCCTACGCCAGTCTCTCCCAGCAGCAGAACCACGGTATCCATTCTGGCCACTTTGCTTACCATAACCATGGTACTCAGCATGTTACGGTCAACAGCTACCATGTTACTGGAGCCGATAATCTGCTTGCGGATGACTTCCATCTCCGCCAGCTGGTTCTTGGAGAACTCCTTCTCTTGGATTAACTTCTTACGCAAAATGTGAATCTCGGTGATATCCCGCACGTTGGTGAACACCATCACCACTTGACCCGCTTCATTAAAAGTCAACGTGCTGGTGATGACCGCATGCTTGCCGGTGTTGAATTTTTGCTCTATTGTAACGGATTCCCGGCGCTTTAACGCCAACAGCGTACCGGAGTTATTTATGACATTTTTAGCCACCAAGTCCCGCATATTTTTACCCAGCACATCTTCCCGGTTCAAACCGGTAATCTTCTCGTAGGCGGCGTTGACGAAGATGGTATTAGCATCGCCATCCGTAATGTAGATGCCATCAAATGAGCTCTCCAACACAACTCTCAACTGCCCCAGCAGACTTTCCAGGCTACCTGACATGGAAATCCCTCCTTGCTCTCTTTTGCCTTTGTGATTGATGGATTAGAACGTTTATTTAGAATATTCTAAATTGTACTTTCTTTTTTGCGGGCTTTCCCTGTAATATGATCGATGCTTATTTCAAATACAGAAGTCTTTTCTAGCATAATTTCAATATATTGAAGCCCCGATTCCTTGTAATCACTGGAGTACTTCTCAATGAGCATTTTTAGCGCGGATTTTTTTGTTTCACCTGTAACTTCTTTTGCAGTTCCAAAGGTAACTACGCTTTCATATACAGTTGCAAATTTGTCCGGTAACGGTTCGGTATAGCCTACTACGGTAAAGCAAACTTTAGGGTTATTTCTTATGTTTTCTACCTTATGCCCCGTGTTGGCCGCACAATGGAAGTAAATTTTTTCATTTATCATTACAAACGACAAGGGAGCCCCATATGGATAACCGTCGATGTCCACAGACGACATTACCCCATATTCTGCCTCTTCCATTATCCTTTCAATATCAGGTTTAGAAAGTGCTCTATCTTTTCTTCTCATTTCTTTAAACATAGTTATCCTCCATTAATTGCCACCATCCGGCTGGATATACTTTAGCATACTCAACTTAATCTATATTTCGTATTTTTTGCTGCACCAACCTTCTTAATCAGATTTGCTTTTATCATATCGCTTAAGATTTCTCTCGCTCTCCGTTGTTTTACTTCCAACAAAGCCTCTACCTGCACAGTAGTAATCTGCCCATTTGAAATAAGATACTCATAAATCTTTTTCTGCTGTTCCGGCAGTAACTCAATATCAATCCGGCACTCTCCGGCACTCTCCGGCACTCTCCGGCACTCTCCGGCACTCTCCGGCACTTTTTCAGTTAGATATGGCATTGCCGCACTATCGATAGCATTATTTCGATACAGATTAATTCTAAAATCACCTTCTGCATCAATCAACTCTGGTTCCCTTAATCCGTATTCTCTGCACTCTTCAAGCATTCGAGGAATTCCACTTCCCCATCCTTCAATAATTTTCATATAAGAAAAAGCACTGGCAATACCGCGATTACGGATTTTTGAATACCCTTCTTTCATCCGCTCTATTGTCATATCTCTGGACAACATTCCAGGGGAAGTTACCTCCAGACGGTCATCATAAAGTGCCACCTGAACATTAGATGGTTGGACGTATGACCGATGGCATACAGCATTACAAATCATTTCCCTCACAGTTCCTAACGGAAATTCATATATATCCTGTCTAACAATTCCCTCAATTTTGGCTCCCATACGAATCATACGCAATACAAAATCATACGCATCATCGATTTGCTGATATATAGGGCCTTCATATTTTTTCTGATCTACAAAAACAGCACGGGTCTTTCCCTTAAACACTGCACACTGCACGCATGTCAGAGCGGACGGAATTGGTTTTCCCGCCAATAAATTAAAACCGTACGTTGGCAATATTTTTCCATTTCTCTCCACTAAAAGCTCCCATGATTGAAGTTGGTTCTTTGTCAGCGGTCGTATACTACTCCGCTCTTCTTCGGTCTTACATCTGCTCTTTGCATATTCTGTCATATTAGAGCATACTTGTTTAATCTCTTCCTCTGAAACAGACTGATCCTCCAGTGGAATACTATCAAAACTCCTGCCAGAGCCATCTAATATTAATTCCCTAAGCATATATGGCTCTATCGATCTTGTGGTTCCTCCAATACGCATAAAAGTCCCCTGCTGAATTCCTGATGACTTAATATAATATGGTCGCTGCATCCCCGGTACTATTTCAACCACAATTAATGTCTTTCCTTCAATTTCCTGCAATGAAATATCCGGAACAATCGTAGGTTCACAGCTATCACTTATTGCATTTGTGATCGCATCCATTGTTTTGAAAACAATTTCATTGGGGATTCCAACAATCTTGCAAGTATCATCCTGTACACCAAAAATGATTCTACCGCCTTGGCCATTGGCAAATGCAACCACTGTTTTCATATATTTGATGCTTTTTTCTGGCAAAGCAACTTTAAATTCTACATTCTTTGACTCTCCAGCCAGAATTTCTTTTATAGTCATATCATCACATCCATTCCCGGTTCCCAATACGTTGCCTTTGCTAAGCATTTTAGAAATTTATCAAGAATAAATGTCTTACCCGTCTGACGGGCACCTTCCTGTTCCAGCACTTTCCCGCTGTCATTTTTCTTCCATTTTATCAATTCCTGGTAAATGTCTCTTCTTAATTCCATCCAGATCACCTTCCCTCACTAACAATATCCCTATTATATCATTGCCCAATACAAAACAAAAGCCTTTCGCAAAAATACCGCCTGAAAAGGTTCTAACATCATTACTTACATAGTGTCACAGCAAGCGAAGAAACGGCAGAAAAATGAATTTATCACAAACAAGCAAAAACCCCAGGAACCTATATTCTATCAGGTTTCTGAGGATTTTAAATGAGAGGCGACAACCAGATTTGAATAAGTTGACGCCCAAAAAACCACGTAGGAAAGGGGGTTCGAGCATGCCGATGGTGGTTGCGCAAGCGGAGGGCAAACAAATTTCATACCCCAGGTGTGATACTAACTCCTATTCTTCCTAAATTATTAATATATTGATAAACAAGTCTTAATGAGCGTTTCGACTCTATTCTACAAATTCGCTCAAGTGCGAATCCTTTACCATCATAACCCACTTGAAAGCTTAATGATAAAAGTATGTTTCTCCAAAAATTAGATTCATAATAATCATCATTTTCATCTACTTCAGCTTGAGCTGCTGCCGCTTCCTGTTGCGAATGGCCAGATATTTCACTAGAAAAAAGCTTTTCATATCTATCATTTATTTTGGTATTAACTTTAACTATAAATTTATCAAAATATATTTTGGAATGATATGATTTAAGTTTTAAAGCCTCATTAACATTTGCCCCCAGACTTGCTTTACCATTTAAATTCAAGGAACATAAATCCAAGATATCTGTGTCAAGCCGGATTACGTCATAAGTAGGAACAAGCGTATAATATACCCCATTTATCTCTATAGGCCAAATACTATCTACTTTTTTCTTTAATAAATCTTCTTGATTCTTATCATCTATTTCTACCAATTCCATTCTTAGAAGAGTATATTCGGAATTTTTTCTTGCTATGTCTTCAACATATTTATCTTCATCATCTTTAACAAACTCTTGTATTCTGATTATATTGTCGCATTCTTGTGAAATATTTATTCCAGCAGACCATTTTTTATCATTTAAATTTCGTTTAAATAATATCAAATCACCAAAACTGATATTCTCATATCTTTTATTTATCGAATAATCAGCTACATCGTACTTCATATAACTATTTACTTGCTTACTTTTAGTCAACTCCTTATAGAATGTATTTTTGCGTAATTGATTATATTTCTTTTTTCCACTTCACTCTTTTTTGATTTTTTCAATACATCTATTCTCATATTCAAGTAATTGCTCTGCAACTAATTTATAACTATCTTTTTCAAATAAATCAATATATTGTTTTGTAATTAACGAATCAATTAATTGATTATAAATATCAACTACTTTAGTTCCTTCAATGTAAGAATCAGCAAATACTTCTTCAAACTCATCAATACTAACTTGTATTAATTCCTCAAAAGCTTTATCTCTAGCATTTTTTTTCATCTCAATAAATTTGTATAGAGACCTCCCATATAATGACTTAGATACTTCCCTAACAAAGTCCTCTATTAACTTTTTCTTATCTGTAACCTTCTCTATTGGCCACAAATGATATAAGAACTTTAAACTTGTTAATTTATCATCTGGACATTCTTTTCGTATTATGACGAGATTTTGGCGGCGTGTGAAGAGGCATTCGGGATTGATTTAAAAAACCAGTATCGGAATCAGATTCAGATAAGGCGTATGTTGAGATATTAAGAATCGATAATTTTATGGATACTTTATGAAATATTTATAATTATGCCTCCAGAAAATGCGTGGTACATCATATAGAAAAAACAGCCGAAAACCCGTAGTTAAAGGCTTTCGACACAATTCACTTCAAAACTCGAGATTATAACATGTAACGGAGGAAAAGATGATTGTTGTTAGCCATCTTTTTTTCTTTTTTGGGGGATATAGTTTAAGAGAAGGGTGTGACCGGTATTGGTCACACCCTTCCTTATTTGAGACTATCACATTTCCCGACAGCCCCGTTTATCACTAATTTGTTTTTGATATTATTCCTAAATATAAAATTATTGTTTAGGCAATCCGTCCCAAACGCCATTTTCATCGACCCAATACCCGTCAATCCAGGAATTTACGATCAATGCGCCTTTAGTTCCATCAGATACCTCATTGAAATAATACCACTTACCTTCGATCTCAGCCCACCCAGTCATCATACGCCCCTGGGTACCATCAGAGACAGGATTCATATAATATTTATGTCCGTTATCATATAGCCAACCGGTTGCCATATAGCCATCCGGTTTAAAGTAATACCAGTCGTATTTTCCATTATATGATAACTGCATCCATTGGTTGGTGGGCCATGTTCCGTTAGAATAACGGTACCACCAGCCTGTAGCATCTAAAATCCATGTGCCGGTATTATGATCATCATCATCGCTGCTGCGATTGCTGCCAGATCCGCCACTACCATCAAAACGTGCGGTTAACACAACGTCTTTATCAACCATAAAACGATATGAAGAGTCCTGAGATACCAATTGATTTCCTTCATACCAACCTGCAAAATAATATCCGTCTAGCGGAACCGCATCAGCAAGTGCATACGACCCATATTGATAGATTTCACTCCCAATTGCCAGTCCCTTTGTAGTATTTTCAGATACTACAGTTACCTTATAGTAAGCAGAAGCCACTTCTTCATCATTCAATACAGAAGTCGGCTCAAGGTACTCAGAATTCGGTCCAATCAAAGTATAATCCAGATCCGTAGCTTTCACTGGATTGATGTCATCAGCGGCAGGAACATTTGCCAGATACACCTCATCTTTTTGAATTTTAATATTGATATAGTTAATATTTTTGGTAAAAGTTCCTGCTGAAGTAGAATATTCACTTAATCCATAGCTCATGGTTCCATTATCAGTCGCGGTTAACAGGATTCTGTATGCTTGTGTATTTGGCAGATAAACAAGCTTTTCCTGATTCTCGTTGAACATGGTTATAATACTATCCTCACCAAGCTCCTGAGGAATGTTATCATATATGGCTCCAACGATTGTCCCATCCGCTCTGACTACCTCGACATCAACCGGACAGTTAATTCGGACAATACGATAACCGCCATCGCCAGAACCGTTTAATACATGGTTGGTGTAGTAGCGGTCTTGTGACCGCAGCCAGGCAAAGCATAACTCCGGGTAATGCGCAGCACCAAGACTTTCTAAATTAGCCGCAGCTGTTATCGTCAGATTGGGATGGCTAACAGCAAACTTTAGAATCAACTCAACTAATGCCTCCACAAACATGGTCAGTTCTTTTGGCGAAACATTGTTGATACCGGCTTCATTTAAAGACTCTGTCAGAATATCGTTTATCACCTGTTCCAGATTACGATTGCCAATACCTAAGGCACTTAATGCAATTTCCCCCAAAACGTCCAGCTCTGTAAACTTATTAATAAATATATTCATTGCATCTTTAACCCTTGCAACCGGCTCATCTGGAAATAGTGTTCCATACATAAATGTGAAAATTACACGTACGCCATTTTGAAACTCATTAACATAGTTGGTTCGGGTTTTAATTCGTTCAACGGTTAACTTGTTGATCAATTCATCTAAAAAGACAGATTGATTTGAGTTTTTAGTATCTGTTTGAATAATGGATTCTCCACCAGGGAAAGCATAGCGAAGTTCGATAACTTTCTTTTCAAAATCATCCACTATATAATTTTTAGTTACACTCGGCAGCTGATAGTATTCAGCCAGCATATTACTTTTTTTGGCATCATATTTATCTGCATCTGTTAAACGGTTAGGAAGAATGTAATCCTGGCCATATCTGCGGAAATCCAGGTCAGACATTGCTACCTTAGGTACCGGATCATTTTTATTAATTACATTCCAGATGTTACTATATTTTGCACTATTAGGAGATCTGCTGGTTATCGTACCCTGCGGAGTCTCGAAACAGTACGCAAACAGATCTTTTTTGCTAAACGAAACATTTTTTAGATTATGCTCACCGCCGGTCAGATCTGCCGTAACTAAATTTGCAGTCGCTGCGCCACGACTGTAACCGACAATCCACAACTTTACATCACCAGTGATATTTTGTTCGATCAGGTATTCATCCAACGCATCAAGTACCTGCTCTTTGGCTTTATTAAAACCATAATGCTGTCCGGTTTTCCCTAACGTAAAGTTTCCGGCCCATTCGCTTTCATATCCGGCACCACGTAATACCACCGCAATAACCTCTTTATCCTGAATCTTTTTATGACCGAAGGCCACACCAATGGAATCACTCTGAGGTTTTACGTTAAACCATTCATTGCTGCTAATGGCCTTACCATTTATGCGCTCAGATACATTTGCAGCTGTTTTTTCACCACCAAATCCAATCTTAGTTAATAGATCCCGCACGTTAGCATCGCGATTTTCATACAAATTAGACTTGTTTTCTGCTTCGTTTTGTTTTCTTGCATCATTACTGCCAAATCCCGACAAGGCCAGACATAACGACATGGTAGCAAGTTGTGCATTATATTGGGTAGGATCCAGGTCAAAATACCGATCATTATAATAACAAACACTGGCAAAATCTTCTTCTTCACCAGAAGCATAATAAAAGTCAAATGCCCCGGAAATCGTTTCTGCGATATTTCCAAATTCAAATATCAGATCATCAGGATCAATTACTTCTGTGTATCCGGCATTTTGAATATCACTCATAAACCGGCTGGCAAATGACATGCTGGACGATGAAAGACTATGAAAAAAGCCAAGGGTATAGAGACTGCATATATCATGCAGTTCCATTGCTTTTTCATAGGTTGCATTGGCATAGCGATAGCCGGAGTAGTTTTTCGAATTATAGGGTCCATAAGAAGTTGTTGCGCCATCTTGAGGGAGACCGTCTGAGCATAAGACAACATTCTTTTTTATATTAGGATCATTATCCGGAATACTTAACAAAAGATTTCGGGCAGCTTCTAATGACGCCGTCATATTTGTCCCGCCACTGCTGCGCAAACCGTCAATTGCTGCTTCCAACGTCGGTAAATCTGAAGTGAACTCCTGCTTTACTACAGAAGGTGCGTTTAAGCTGACAATGGCAACATAATTATTACCTGTTGTCTGAAATAATGAAGAACAAAATTTCTTGGCTGCTTCTTTCATGGCTTCCAATGGTATTCCTGCCATCGATCCGGAAGTATCAAGAATCAGTACAGTATAACGATCCTGTGTGCTTTCCGCATATACATTTGATTGCGCCGGGGCATATCCGATTAGCATAGAAACTACCAACAGCAGCGACAATACTTGTTTTATCTTTTTCATAACTACATGATTCCTGCTATTCTTCACGTACGTATTCCCCTTTATCACTGTTCTTGGCTTGTCTTAGATGATGCTGGGTCAAAAACAATGGCATCATTCTGTTTTTCGGTTAAAACTCCCTTATCAGATACATAATAATAATCAGAACCTTCCTCAACAGTGATATGAACTAACTGCATGTGTTTCGTTGCGTGATTAGTTCCCATCGTCTTAAAATCGATACGCGATACGGATTCTGATATATGCAGACTGCTTAAGTAAGAATTACCATTTAAGAATAACAAATCTACACCAGCGGGAATTATGTAGTTATCACCCGTTTTTGACTCTGGATAATACCCTGCCAGTAAGCCGTCACTGTTTACATACAGAATACCGTCCTCACTATAGAATCCAGAAGATGGGTGAACGACTACATATTCTTCAATATTTGGCGAATCCAGGAAGATGTCAACATAGTCGGCTTCAAACACGTCACCAAAATGGATGATTCTCAATGTACTCATTTCAGCAAATGCCTGTACCCCCACGGTTTCAACAGAATCCGGCAGATATAATTCTTCAATGGTATCATTACCAATAAATGCTTCATCTGCAATGGTTGTTACGCCGTCAGGAATGATTACCAAAGAATCTTGTCCATTATATCCGGTTAATGTTGATCCGCTAATGCTAAAATCCTTTGAGGCATTGCTATTCGATGCCAGGATTAGACTTTCATCTGACACAATTTCGTCTTCATTCAAAATGTCATCATCCAGAATTTCTGCATCTGAAGCAGAAGCCTTACGAATACCAAAACCATAAACTTGATTTCCTTCAGGATTTTTTAAAGAAGCTGCATTATTGGTACTGGTAAATTGCATCTTTGCCAGCGATATTGCTGATGGAAAGATCATAGTTACAGCCACTATAGCCACTACGATCACGCTCATTTTTACTTTCTCTTTTTTTATACTCAATGTTTTTCCTCCCAAACCATTTTTATAATAGCAAAGAACTTACCAATGCAGCATAATAAAATTCATATATCCTCCCTTCTTCGTCTTATTATCATTTGGCAGTTCTCGTGCCGCAGAACATCATCTGCCCCCTGTCATCCACTGTAATCAGAGTAGCATTCTCCGTTGTATAGTATATTAGCAACAAAAAAAGTGACACCTTTATTTGTAATAAAATAATACAATGTTACCGATGATTCGTTTTGGGGCTCCATCTTATCTATCGGCATATCTGCGATCTCCGAAAAATCATGAAAAGAAACTGTTTTCATATATTGATACTCAGCCGTATTATTTTGTTCTTTTGCTAAAAGACAAAAACGCGACAACTCTTCTTCGGCAAGCGTAATAAAACGATTTGCAGTGATATCCTGCTTACCTAAATAAGTACCATTGTGATCATATGTATTGATAAACGTCTGCTTCCAGTACCCCCGTGTGTCTGCATCGTGGTAGATCATTCCCACCTTTTGGCTGATTGCAGATATATCCGCTTCCTCCGGGTTGTGAAATGTAATATCCAGCAATCCATTGTTTTGTACAGAAGTTCTTCCAGTCTTAATTTTAGTGTCTGAGATACTGATATTATGCTCATCCTCGATAATAGGAAGAACATTCTGAATCTGATGATATAATGCATAATAATACTGCTCTTGAAAATTTGATTTCTTCACTTCGAATTTAAAAAATGATGAATTATCCAAATTGAAATCTGCTATACTACTTTCAACCCAATAAGAAAAATGATACTCCTGATCTTCAAAATAACAAGTGAAAGAAGCATCTGTTCTTTCACTTCGAATAAGAGTGGCATTGCCATAATTTTCGCACACATATTTGTATAGCTTGTCTTCCGAATCAATTTTTCCCGAACAGGAAATACAGCCGAAGAAAACTACAGCAATGTTGATGAGAATATAGATTTTTATTTTATTCTTCATTAATAACCTTTCTATCCTAAACCATTAAATTATTGTCGTTTGCTCTAATCTTTTTCTTCGTTAATATTCAAGCCCGCTAATACCGTTTTATCAAATAACTCACCTATTCTTACTCAACAGATTTATTTATTTCCATACAGCCACTCTTATCAATAGCTACAGAAATAATTTCAGGTAATAGCAGTTGCGCAACTCCATTAAAATTTTCATACAACCTTAAAATATAACAATCTGCCTCATATTCTTATACAAATACAAACTCCCACAACCCACATCATAAAAGTCAATTCTATATGCAGGATAATCATCTTAAATACTAATATGTTCTCTGTGGATTGTCAACACTTTTCTCCGGAGTTTTGAAGTCCATCTGACCGATTTATGATAATGTCCTTATATACCACACGTGATTATATCCCAATCTGATTTTGTATGGTATACTTATCCCTCATGAATAAATCAGATGAGGAGACTTTAAATGAGAAAGGTACTATTGTCACATTACCAAGGCCACCGCCGCAGTCAAGATTGGATGCACTGTCCGTCATATCGGGCGGCTGCTAACCACTTACCGGCAGGAGGGGAAGAGCGGTTTCCTCCATGGCAACACCGGGCGTA
>Ga0153928_1000223_pt1 | contig 29446 bp, 29 predicted proteins | sample TSNJ012MetaG_FD_106656 | JGI IMG/M metagenome (GOLD analysis project Ga0153928, IMG submission 106656) | Attine ant fungus gardens microbial communities from New Jersey, USA - TSNJ012 MetaG | ecosystem: Host-associated > Fungi > Mycelium > Unclassified | place: USA: New Jersey, Wharton State...
GAATATCCCTTCCGATCGCTGATCTTGTCCGCGCATCGCATGCCTCAGCCCAAAGGAATCAGACACATGCACGGAATCACACTCCGGACGCCTCGCCAAACCCCTTTTTCAGCAGCCTGCTAGGGCTTCCCATGCCGCGACCCCTGGCGCTGACGCTCGGCGAGCCGGCCGGGATCGGTCCCGACATCACGCTTGCCGCCTGGCTGCGCCGGGACGAGTGCGCGCTTCCCGCGTTCTACGTGGCGGGCGATCCCGCCTTCCTCGAACGGCTCGCGCGCCGCCTCTGCCTTGCGGTCCCGATCGCGGCGGTCGAGCCGCACGCGGCGGAAGAGACCTTCGCGCGCGCGCTTCCCGTCGTTGCGCTCGAAGAGCGCGTCAGCGCCGAGCCCGGCCGCCCCGACGGGTCGAGCGCACCCGCCGCCATTGCCTCGATCACGCGCGCCGTCGCCGACACGGTCGCCGGCAGGGCCGCCGCCGTCGTCACCAATCCGGTCGCGAAGTCGGTGCTCTACCGCAACGGTTTCGTCGACCCGGGCCACACGGAATTTCTCGCCCGTCTGGCAACCGAAGCGACCGGCGAGAGGGTGCGCGCGGTGATGATGCTGTGGTCGCCGGAGCTGGCGGTCGTGCCGGTGACGATTCACTTGCCGTTGCGCGAAGTGCCGGCGCGGCTGACGACCGATTTGGTGGTCGCGACCGGGCGCATCGCCGCCCACGACCTGCGGCGCCGGTTCGCAATCGCGCGCCCGCGGCTGGCGGTCGCCGGCCTCAATCCGCACGCCGGGGAAGAAGGCACGCTGGGCGATGAGGATCTAACGGTCGTCGCGCCCGCGGTCACGCAGCTGCGCGCCGAAGGCATCGAGGCCATCGGTCCGCTGCCGGCCGACACCATGTTTCACGCGGCCGCCCGGGCAAATTACGACGTCGCCCTGTGCATGTATCACGATCAGGCGCTCGTTCCGATCAAGGCGTTGGCGTTCGATCACGCGGTCAACGTGACGCTCGGGCTGCCTTTCGTTCGCACCTCGCCCGATCATGGCACGGCCTTCGACATTGCCGGCAGCGGCAGCGCCAATCCCTCGAGCCTCGTTGCGGCGCTGCGCCTGGCCGCGCGCCTGTCAGCCGCAGCGGCATGAGCCGCATCGACGACCTGCCGCCGCTGCGCGAAGTGATCCGCCGCCACGGCCTCGTCGCACGCCGTTCACTCGGTCAGAACTTTTTGCTCGACCTCAACCTCACGGCCCGGATCGCGCGAGCGGCCGAACCGCTCGCCGGCGTGAGAGTGATCGAAGTGGGCCCCGGGCCGGGCGGCCTTACCCGCGCGCTCCTTGCGCTCGGTGCCGAGCGCGTGATCGCGATCGAGCGCGACGAGCGTTGCGTTGCGGCACTGCAGGAGCTTGCCGAGCATTTCGCCGGCCGGCTGAGCATCATTGCCGGCGACGCGATGCAGATCGATCTTGCCGCGCACGCCACGAGCGCGCCCGCGCGCGTCGTCGCCAATCTGCCTTACAACATCGCGACCGCGCTGCTGGTGTCGTGGCTCACGGTCGAGCCCTGGCCGCCGTGGTACGACAGGCTCGTCCTCACGTTCCAGCGCGAGGTCGCGCGGCGCATCGTGGCGGGGCCGGGCACGAAATCGTACGGCCGTCTCTCAGTGCTCGCCGGCTGGCGCACCACCGCGCAGATTTTGTTTGATATCGCCCCGCGTGCCTTCGTTCCTGCGCCGCAGGTCACTTCGTCGGTGGTGCGTCTCGTGCCCCGGACAAACCCTCTGCCGTGCGATCGCCGGCTGCTGGAGCGCGTCGTCGAGGCCGCCTTCGGCCAAAGGCGCAAGATGCTGCGCCAGAGCCTCAAATCGGTTGGCGGCGATCCGCTCGAACTGTTGCACCCGGCCGGCATCGATCCTACCGCCCGGGCGGAAGACGTGCCGGTCGAAGGCTTCGTCGCGCTGGCGCGTGCGCTGGCCACGAAGAGCAATCAAAGGACATAATGCCTCCCAACAGGGGTACACGACATGGCGCCACTCATCCGACAGTCGCTCACCGCCTATGGCGGCCCGTTGTGCGAAACAATTGCCGAGGTGCCGGATCCGGTCGGCAGCGAAGTGGTCGTGCGCATCCGCCGCTGCGGCGTCTGCCATTCGGACGTACATCTGCAGGACGGCTATTTCGTCCTCGGACCCGACAAACGGCTCGATGTGACCGCCGGGCGCAGTCTGCCGTTCACGCTAGGGCATGAGATCGCCGGGGTCATCGAGCGCGCCGGTCCGCAGGCGCATGACGCGAAGGCCGGGCAGGAAGTCGCGGTTTTTCCCTGGATCGGCTGTGGCACTTGTCCCGCCTGCGCGGCGGGCGAGGAAAACCTGTGCGCGGCGCCCCGTCATCTCGGCGTTTACGTGGACGGAGGGTTTGCCACGCACGTGGTGGTGCCACATCCGCGCTTTTTGCTCGATTATGCGCCGCTGCCGGCGCCGCTCGCGGCTGCCTACATGTGCTCCGGGCTGACTGCTTATGCGGCCCTCAAGCGCCTCGCAAAGCACGCGGAACGTGGCCCGGCGTTGCTGGTCGGTCTGGGCGGGGTCGGCATGATGGGCCTCGCGCTCGCCCGCGCGATGTTCCCATTCCCGCCGATCGTCGCCGAGATCGATGCCGCCAAACGCGAAGCGGCGCTCGCCGCGGGCGCCGCGGCCGCCTACGATCCCGCTGATGCCGCGAGCCGCAAGGCCATCCTCGGCTCGACCGGGGGCGTTTTTGCCGCCTGCGATTTCGTCGGCTCGGACCGTTCGCTGCAGTTCGCCCTCGGCGCGCTCGCCAAGGGCGGCAAGGTCGTGATCACCGGCCTGATCGGCGGGATGTATGCGACGCCGATCGCGATGTTCCCATTGCGCGCCATGACGATCGAAGGAACGCTCGTCGGCACGCTCGAAGATGCGCGCGAGATGCTGGCGCTGGCGCGTGCCGGCAAGGTGCCGCCGGTCCCGATCATCGAACGGCCGCTGAACAAGGCCCAGGCCACGCTCGACGACTTGCGCAACGGCCGCATCGTCGGCCGCGTAGTGCTTACGGCGTGAGAAATCTCACAGGTCCGCCTGCAGATCCCGGACAAAAGTCGAGAGCCCGGTCTGGCGTTCGCGCCGCACCCGCTCGGCGGCAAGGATCGCCTGCACCTCGGCAAAGGCACGATCGAGATCGCGATTGACGATCACGTAGTCGTATTCGGCCCAGTGGCTCAACTCATCGACGGCCTTTTCCATCCGCCCGGCGATCACGGCGTCGCTGTCCTGCGCACGCTGCCGCAAGCGCCGCTCGAGTTCCTCCCCTGACGGCGGCAGCACAAACACACTGACGAGGTCGGAGCGCGCCTTCTCGCGCAACTGCTGCGTGCCCTGCCAGTCGATGTCGAAGAGCACATCGCGCCCGTTCGCGATCGCCTTCTCGACCGGACCGCGCGGCGTGCCGTAGTGATTGTCGAACACCCGGGCCCATTCGAGCAGCTCGCCGCCGCCGCGCATGGCCGCGAAACGTTTGGCGTCGATGAAGTGATAGTCGCGCCCGTCGACCTCGTCCGCCCGCGGTCGCCGCGTCGTGACCGAGATCGACAGCGCGATGCCGGGATCGCTCGCGAGCAGCCGGCGCGTCAGCGTGGTCTTGCCCGCACCGGAGGGCGAGGAGAGGACGAGCATCACGCCGCGCCGCGTGATCGCGTCCGCGCGCCCGTCCAGCCCCCCCTGCGCCATCGCCGTCACTCCAGGTTCTGGACCTGCTCGCGGAACTGCTCGACGACGCTTTTAAGCTCGAGGCCGATGTTGGTGAGCTCCACGTCATTCGACTTCGAGCACAGCGTGTTAGCTTCGCGATTGAGTTCCTGGGCGAGGAAATCGAGCCGCCGCCCGACCGCGCCGTCCTGCTCGAGCAAGCGCCGGGCTTGCGCCACATGCGCTGTGAGCCGGTCGAGTTCCTCGCGCACGTCGACCTTGGCGGCGATGAGGATCGCCTCCTGATGCAACCGGTCGGCATCGAAACGATCGGAAGCCTCGAGCAGCGTCGCCACCTGTTCCTTGAGCCGCGCGCGGATTGCATCGGGCTTGCGCCCGGGCACCGCTTCAGCCCGCGCCGTGAGCGCCGCAATCTCGTCCAGCCGCTGAATGAGCACCGCTCCCAGCGTCGCCCCCTCCTGGCGACGCGTTTCCGCGAGGCCCGCGAGCGCCTTGCCGAATCCGGCAACGAAAGCCGCCTCGGCCGCGCGACGCTCGTCCTCGCTCTCCTCCTGGTCGACGACCTCGATCACCCCCTTCAAGCCGAGAACGCCGTCGAGGCTTGCCGGTGCCGCCTCGATCCGGCCCGCCACGTCACCCATCGCCGCCAGGACGGCGGCGAGGACAGGCTCGTTGACCCGCACCACCGGCGGGACTCCCTCCCGGTTTGCGTTCAGCGTTGCGTAGACGGTTCCGCGCGTGAGCGCCTGGGAGGCGCGGGCCCGCGCCGCGACCTCGACCGCATCCCATCCGGGCGGCAGGCGAAGCCTGATCTCGAGGCCCTTCGCGTTGACCGACTTGACTTCCCACGTCCATCGGTAGGAGCCGTGCGCGCCATCCGCGCGCGCAAATCCGGTCATGCTCGAGAGCGCCATGGGGCGGGATTCCTTGCGCCGGCGAATCGCGGGAAACCGTCCGACTTTCGAATCGGAACGCGTGACGCCGCGCCGCCGACTCGATAGCGCGCCAAATTTGCCGGGACCTTAACGGCGGCCGGGAGGGGTCACAAGGCTAGTGCCGCGAACCCGAAATTCGCATCCGAGCGTGCTGCACGATACGGCGAACTTCGGAATTGGGACACTACGGAGTTCGTTGTTGCGGCGCGAATGCCGGCATCTGTTGCAGTTGCAGCGTGCGCGGCGCGGCCGGCCTTCCGGCCGTCGGCGAAGCGCCCGACCGGATGCCGAGCTGCGGCTCCGCGCTCTGGTCCTTGGCGTCTTTCTGCTGCTGTTGCTCGATCTGGCGCAACCGCACCACGTTCTTTTGGTGCTGGTCGAGGCTCTCCGAGAAGCTATGCCCGCCGGTACCGTCCGCGACGAAATAAAGATCCTTGGTGCGCGACGGGCTGGCAGCGGCCTCGAGCGAAGCCCTGCCCGGATTGGCAATCGGCCCGGGCGGCAAGCCGTCGATCACGTAGGTGTTGTAGTGCGTCTTGAGCTCGATGTCGGCGCGGGTAATCGGCCGTCCCAGCGTCCCCTTTCCGCCGACGATACCGTAGATGATGGTCGGATCCGATTGCAGCTTCATGCGCTGCTTGAGGCGATTGACGAATACCGCCGCGACGCGCGGGCGTTCCTCGGGCTTGCTCGTCTCCTTCTCGATGATCGAAGCGAGGGTGACGAGCTGATCGGAAGTCTGGATCGGCAGATCGGACGAGCGGTGTTCCCAGACCTCCTGCACCAGCCGGCGCTGCTCGTTCTGCATGCGCTGGATGATCTGCTCACGCGAGGTGCCGCGGGTGAAATTATATGTTTCCGGCAACAGCGATCCCTCCTTGGGGATTTCCTTGATGTTGCCGGTAAGCACGTCGTTTTCCATCAGACGCGCGACGATCTGTTCCGAGGTGAGGCCTTCCGGGACGGTCACCTGATGCTGAATGACCTTGCCCTCGCTGATGACGTTGATCACGTCACTCAGGCTCGCTTGCTTGGGAAAGAGGTACTCTCCGTATTTAAGTTCGTCGCGCGCTTTGCGCACCCATACGCCGCCGACGAACACCCAGGGCTGATCGATCACGCCTTCGCGCTGCAGGATATCGGCGATGTCGCGTACGCCCGCGCCGCGCGGAATGTTGACCATCTTTTCCTGAGCGAGCGGCCCGGCAGCCTCGAAACGCTGCTTGCCGATCATCAGCGCAAAGCCGGCCGCAACGGCGGCGAGCAGGACGAGCGTGAACAAAGCGCTGCCGGCGACGACGACGGGATGGCGCGCGCGCGCGGAATGACGCTTGGGCTCCGGCACGCGGTCGGGCTCGAGCGCCGCGCGTGGGCTGCGCGGGGTGATACTCCTGGGCTCTACCATGGGCGCGGCACTCCCGGCAGCGGCTTGCTGCTGCGCAGTCCCCGATTGTTGCTCGGAATGCGTGCGGTTGCCCCCGCGCTCGCGCGACGCATACGTACCTGCCTCGTCGGCCATGCCGGCTTTTCGTTCCCCGCGAGCAGGTTACGTTCAAATATGGCGAAAGGGTGAATTATGCGGCTTAGTCACCCGTGGCGCGCCGAAAAACCAGCGAAGCGTTGGTGCCGCCGAACCCGAACGAGTTCGAGAGCACCACGCGGATGTCGCGCCGGCGCGGTTCGTGCGGCACCAGATCAATCGGTGTCTCGACCGATGGATTGTCGAGGTTGATGGTGGGCGGCGCGATCTGGTCGCGCATTGCGAGGATCGAGAAGATCGCTTCCACCGCCCCGGCGGCGCCGAGCAGGTGCCCGGTGGCGGATTTGGTCGACGACATCGAGATGCGGCCGGCCGCATTGCCGAGGAGCCGCTGCACCGCGCCAAGCTCGATCTCGTCACCGAGCGGCGTCGAGGTGCCGTGGGCGTTTATATAGTCGATCTCGTCGGGGGAAATCCCGGCGCGCCGCAGCGCCATCTGCATACAACGCAAGGCGCCGTTTCCGTCGGGCGGCGGTGCCGTGATGTGGTAGGCATCCCCCGACAAACCGTAGCCGATCAACTCCGCGAGGATTTTTGCCCCGCGTTGCTTGGCGTGCTCGTATTCCTCGAGCACGACGACGCCGGCCCCCTCGCCGAGAACGAAGCCGTCGCGGTCGCGGTCATAGGGGCGGGACGCGCGCATCGGTTCATCGTTGAACGAGGTCGAGAGCGCGCGGCAGGCGGCAAAGCCCGCCATGGAGATGCGGTTGACCGGGGACTCGGCCCCGCCTGCCAGCATCACGTCCGCATCGCCCAGCGCGATCAGCCGGCCGGCGTCGCCGATCGCGTGCGCGCCGGTTGAGCAGGCCGTGGCCACAGCGTGGTTCGGGCCCTTGAGCTTTAACGCGATCGACACGTAGCCCGACGCCAGATTGATGATGCGCCCGGTCACGAAGAACGGCGATACGCGTCGCGCACCACGCTCGTGCAACGTGACTGCCGTCTCACCGATTCCTTCGACGCCACCGATGCCCGAGCCGATCATCACCCCGGTTTGCGCCTGGTCGTCCTCGCGTTCCGGTTTCCAGCCGGCATCGTCGATCGCCTGGCGTGCCGCGCACATCGCGTAGGTGATGAATTGATCGACTTTGCGCTGCTCCTTGTGCTCCATCCACTGGTCGGGGTTATAGGTGCCGTTCGAGCCGTCGCCGCGCGGAATCGAGCAGGCGATTTTGCATGAGATGTCGGAGACGTCGAAGGTCTCGACCCTGCGCGCACCGCTTTCGCCGGCGAGGAGGCGCTGCCACGTGGGCTCGACGCCGCAGGCAAGCGGCGTGACCATACCCATTCCCGTGACGACAACGCGCCTCATGGGGAGCACCCCGGACCCGGGTTTTGTCGGCATGATTCTAGGCGCCGAAGTTGAAGGCCCGGCCCTTCAACGACAGCCGACAACATGGCGTGATCGGGACAAGGCTGCAATGCAGGTCAATCGCCGAAGCGGCGTGGCTCGCCGGCGCATCGCCCTAGTGTCGCGATTCCGAAGGTCGCCTGATTTTGCCGCACGCTCCGAAGGGAACTTCGGAATCGAAGGACACTAGCAAATCCATGATTCGAGTGCCGCTTTGAACCCGAAGTTCGCAATCCGACTCGCGGCAATTGTAGCGCGAACTTCAGGTTCGCGGCGCTAGGCCGTGATCTCACAGCGTAATCCTGCAGGCTGCGAACCGCGGCGACCGCCCGGGTTTAGCTCTTGGCGTTCTTTTCCAGGAATTTGACCGCGTCACCGACGGTGAGGATGGTCTCCGCGGCATCGTCGGGAATTTCGCAGCCGAACTCCTCCTCAAACGCCATTACGAGTTCGACCGTGTCGAGACTGTCCGCACCGAGATCGTCGATGAAGCTGGCGTTTTCGGTCACCTTCTCGGCTTCCACTCCCAGGTGATCGACGACGATCTTTTTGACCCGCTCGGCAATGTCGCTCATTTCGTTCAACCTCGTGTCTTCTGGAATGGGCTCGGTCGGCGGTGCGGGGCCGAGCCGTTGCGACGTGGCCTCGTCGCGTGGACGATGGCGGGCCGCATCCTCATCGCAGGCGGACCGGGCGTGAAGCCGGATACCCGCTGACTGGTCGCCCCCAGCCGGGCCGGGGACCGGTTAACACACTTCCTCCGCATTGGCCAGCACCGGCGAGTCGGCACAACGGGCTAAAGCGCGACTAATTTTCTTCGGATCTTCGTCCCGCTTCAGGTCATTGCCGGAGCGTGATCTTTTTCGAAAAATTGGTATCCACTTCGGGATCACGCTCCAAGGTCAGATCATCGCCATCCCGCCGTTGACGTGAAGGGTGTGACCGGTGACGTAGGCTGCTTCGTTCGAGGCGAGGAAAACCGCCGCCGCGGCAATCTCCTCGCTGGTGCCAAGCCGCCGCGCCGGGACCGTCGCCAGGATCGCCTCGCGCTGCTTTTCGTTGAGCGCCGCAGTCATGGCCGTGGCGACGAAACCCGGCGCAATGCAGTTGACGGTGACGTTGCGCGGTGCGAGTTCGTGAGCAAGCGCCTTGCTCATGCCGATCATGCCCGCCTTGGCGGCTGCGTAATTCCCCTGCCCGGCGTTGCCGGTGACCGCGACCACCGACGTGATCCCGATGATGCGCCCGAACCGGCGGCGCATCATGCCCCGGCCGGCTGCGCGCGCCAGACGAAAGCCCGCCGTGAGGTCCACGGCGATGACCTGGTCCCAGTCCTCGTCCTTGAGACGGAGGAAAATATTGTCGCGGGTGATGCCGGCGTTGTTGACGAGGATGTCGAGCTGCCCCATGGCCTGTTCGGCCTCGGGCACCAGCTTTTCCACCTGGTCCTTGTCAGCGAGGTTGCACGCGAACACATGCACGCGGTCGCCCAACTCCGCTGCCAATGCATCGAGGGTCTCGCGCCGCGTCCCCGAGATCGCCACGACGGCCCCTTGGCCGTGCAGCGCGCGCGCGATCGCGCCGCCGATGCCGCCGCTTGCGCCGGTGATGAGGGCAGTCCTGCCGGTGAGATCGAACATCGTTGCTCTTCGCTCCTGCCGGGCGTTACGCCGCGCGGCCGGCCTTCACGGCGGCGATGTCCTCGGGAGTTCCCACCGCGATACCGGTCGCGCCGGCCGCGATCCGCTTGACGAGCCCGGACAGCACCTTGCCGGCGCCGACCTCATAAAAGGTATCCGCCCCGCCTTGCGCCATGAAGGCCACCGACTCGCGCCAACGAACCGTCCCCGTGACCTGCGCGACAAGACAACGGACGATCTCGCGCGCGTCCGTCACGGGCCCCGCCGTCACATTTGCCACGACCGGCATATTTGGCGCGTGCACCTCTACGCTTGTGAGCGCCTGCGCCATGGCGTCGGCGGCAGGCTGCATGAGCGCGCAATGGAACGGGGCCGAGACGGTGAGCATCATTGCGCGCCTGGCGCCGCGTGCCTTCGCCAGTTCGACCGCGCGTTCGACCGCCGCTTTGTCGCCGGATACCACGACTTGCCCGCCGCCGTTGTCATTGGCTGCCTGACACACCTGTCCCTGCGCGGCTTCAGCGGCAACCGCCGAGGCCGCGTCGAACTCGAGACCGAGGAGCGCCGCCATGGCGCCGACGCCGACCGGAACGGCCTGCTGCATGGCAAGCCCACGCGTGCGTACGAGCCGCGCCGCGTCTGCCAGCTTGAGCGATCCGGCGGCAGCAAGCGCCGAGTATTCACCGAGCGAATGACCGGCCACAAACGCCGCATCACGTTTGAGCTCGAAGCCGGCTTCGCTTTCGAGCACGCGCAACGCCGCGATGGAGGCAGCCAACAGCGCCGGCTGCGCATTTTCCGTCAGCGTGAGGGTTTCGGCCGGCCCCTCCCACATGATGCGGGTAAGTTTGTCGCCGAGGGCCGCATCGACCTCGTCGAACACCTGCCGCGCCGCCACGAAATTTTCGGCGAGGGCCCGACCCATCCCCACCGCCTGGCTTCCCTGGCCGGGAAACACCAACGCAATCGACATGCACTCCCCCGGAAACCGCCCGGTAAGACACCCCGGCGGGCGGGATGTCAAGAATCGCTGCTCCCAAGCGTGCTTATTGAGGTTTACGGCGGCGCCAGACGAAGCTGCGCGAGTATCTCATGGCCGGTCGCCTCATCGACTGGAATAAAGTCATAAATTCCCCGATCGTCAGATGCTGCGCCTATGGCGCTGGTAACAACAAGACCCGCCAATCCCGCCGATACCGAGCCCGCAAGAATCATCCGGCCCTTCTCGTTCATCTCGATCCGGAACACGTAGGTGCGCCCCGGCGCCGCGTCGAAATCGAACAACGACGGTCGAGGAAAGTTGGCATCACTGAACGAAAGCTGGTGGTGCCCGGCTGAGCGATCGACATAAGCAAAGGTCCCGGTCTTGATGTTTCCAAGCGGAGCGCCATCGAGCCGAACGGCCCATCCCACATCCAGGAGCCCGCCGTTCCCAGGCGGTCGAAACACGACGACGCGCGCCTGACCGGGCCTCAGCGGCCCGACCGATGTGAGCGTTGCGCCTTCCCTTGCGACCGCACACCCGGCAAGGGCTGCGGCTGCCAGGAAGCACAGCAGGATACGTCCGGTCTTCACGGCGGAGTTTCTCGGGCTGCCGCCCTTACAGCGGATGATCGCAGCCCTTGGGGCGCAACTGCCGCGATGCGATGTGAAGCCATGTCGCCCCCGGACCCCGCGCAGCCATTCTATTGGCGCGCGAACCGCTGCGACGTTGTATCAATGCAGGCGAAATCGGCAAAGGGGAAACCATGCCAGCACCGCCGCTAAGGCGAGGCGCGCGATGCGGAACCGAAGAACCGCGAGAGCGCCTGAATAAAGCCGGGCGGCTGCTGCGCGGCTTCCCCGGTTTTTGGCGCAGGTCGCGGTGGGCGCTTCGGCGGCAGCGGGACGCTTGTCGAGGAAGCCGGCGTAACCGCCGTCCGTGGAGCGGCTGTCGTTGCGTCGCCGGCGTGCACCGCCTGATCGTCGAACAGCACGGCCTCCGCCATCGCGTTCCATTCCTCGTCGGCGGGCAGGCCATTGGCAGCCTTGAAATTGCGCAGCGCCGCGCGCGAGGCGGCACCCCACGATCCGTCCCCACGGCCGGTGTAATACCCAAGCTCCACCAGGCGCTGTTGGATGCGCTGCCCGTCGGCGCGATTGAGCGGGTTCAAGCCGGCAGCGGGCGGCGGCGGATAGGCTGTTTCGATCGTCGCGGTCTCCTCGCCGGGCTCTGCTGCAGGCGCGGTTTTCGCGGACGTGGAGAACAAGCGCGTGACGGTCTCCGCATCGAACGAATCGTTCACGAGGAGACCGTTCGCTTTCTTGAATCGGACGAGCGCGGTGCGGGACATCGTTCCCCACGTGCCGTCCAACGGAAAAATCGTATAGCCGAGGTCGTTGAGGCGCCGCTGCACGCGCATCGCCACGTCGGCGCGCAACAGGGCGAGCGCGGGCGTGCGCAGCGACAATCCGGTAACGCGATCGGCGTCCTCGGGCAGCGCGCGTCCCAGCGTGATAAGCAGCGGCAACGGCTCGGTCGCATCGCTGCTGCGCTCGGGCGCGCCAACGGCATCCGAATCCGGCACGGCCGCCCCGGCCTCGGCAAAGGCAGGGGCCGGACGCTGCTGGACCGTGGTCACGATCTTGCGACGCCAACCGTTCATCAGCGCGCGCCCCTCGACCTCGAGCAGCGCGCGACGGCGGCCGGCCTCCGCATCGACGGCCGCCTTGTCTTCCGGACGGTAGTGATATTTGGCGCAGCGCGCGTTCCAGTCCTCCACCAGCGCATTGAACACCACGAGGTCGGCGCCTTCGGTGATCGGGCCCAGCGCCTCGAGGCGAATTTGCTGGAACGTGCAATAACGGATGTTCGCACGCGTGAGCTCGACGTCAGTTACACTCGGCGGGCGTTCCTCTGCCGCCTGCGCGGTGGTGGAAATGTCGGGCTGCGGCGTCGCGGGGCCCGCGTCCCGCGACGGGGCGAACCAACGGCCGTGGCTCGGCAGCTCGACGAGAACGACGCTCGCCGCCAAAGCTGCCGTCGCGACGGCGCCGATTTTGACGCGCTGACTTTTTTCGCTCGACACCAGCCACAAATGCGCACTCTCTCGGTGCCGCCTCATCTCCTGCAATAATTTGGTGCCGCATTTGTGCGCCGTTTCGGCCGCGGCTGCGCACAGCAGCGTAAGCACACGGCGCGCGGTCTGAAGGCTGCCCTCCAGCTGTACGAGGGCTCCTTCGGATCGAGCTCTAACGAATGACCGCAACGCTGCCGCGCCGCCGCCAGAAGCAAGCCCGAGCGGGACACCGGCGATCGCCAGCTCCGCTTGGCGCGCGATGTCGCCATCCTGTTTGTCTAAAGGGAAAATTTCCGCGGAATCGTGCGTTGCAATGCTGGCCACGATCGACGCCAGCAAAATCGCCAGCGGCTCGCTGGAATTGGGTTCGAGCGTATCGATCTTGCTCGACACAGTGCCCCCTGCCCGCTCTCGGCGGCCGTCGCCGCCGAACCCGCTCTGCACGCCACCCGCGTGTCCACATTCCAACGTTCGTGCGGCACTTCGGTGGCCGCAACCCGCCGGAGATGTTTGTCGCACGGCGCCCGAGGCCCGCCTTGGCGCCGACGCTCAGGCCGCCGGGTCTTAGAGCCGGCGCTCAGGGCCGTCAGGTCTTAAAGAAAGAACGCCAGCAACCCGGCCAAGGTCGAGCCAGCGATGAGCGTCCACCAATCGCCGATGTCCAACCCGAGCAGACGGCCGTCGGTCGTGACGCGTACACGCATGGCACCCTCTTTTTCTTTCGCCGGTTATTTATTCCGCGATCCCGTATAGCAGCCCGGCGCTGATTTGGCTGTTGCGGACGCGCAACAGTTGAGGAAAATCGGCAACATCTCGCTCGCGTGCCGCGAGCATTGGCTGCCTTGCATTTTCCCGGACGACCCCTATAACGCCGGCTTCCGCTCGATCCGGTCGGGAGCTGAACGGACGGTCGCACCGCTTAGTGGTGCGACAGAGCCTTGTGGCCCGTCGTCCCGTGTTCCCGCATCTGATGCATTCGAGCCTTTCCGAAGGGCTCAAATGGCTAGGCGCCGGATCGCGCATCAGAGGTAAGGAAGGGCAACGCAATCATGCCGCTCTACGAACACGTCTACCTCGCACGCCAGGACGCCAGCGGGCAGCAGGTCGATGCACTCACCGCGCAATACAAGGGCGTCATCGAGCAGATGGGCGGGAAAGTCGCCAAGGCGGAGTATTGGGGCGTCAAGTCCCTCTCCTATCGCATCCGCAAAAATCGCAAAGCGCACATGACGCTGTTGAACATCGATGCGCCCGCGGCAGCGCTTGCGGAAATCGAGCGGCAGGAACGGCTCAATGAAGACGTCCTGCGCTATCTCACGGTACGCGTCGATTCCCACGAGGAAGGTCCGTCGGCCATGATGCGCAAGGCCGACCGGGACCGCGAGCGCGATCGGGATCGCGATGAGCGCCGCGGATTCGATCGAGGCGATCGCGGCGACCGAGGCGATCGCGGCGACCGGGGGGAGCGCGGCGAACGTCGGCGCGACCGTGAAGGCCGGCCCCGTGAAGGAGCGGAAGAGACCGCCGCGACGGAGGAGTAAGCGCCATGAATTTTTCCCAGATACCGTCCCGCCGGCCGTTCTTCCGCCGCCGCAAGACCTGTCCGTTCTCCGGCGCCAACGCGCCGAAGATCGACTACAAAGACCCGAAGCTCCTGCAGCGGTACGTTTCCGAGCGCGGCAAGATCGTGCCGAGCCGGATCACCGCGGTCTCCGCAAAGAAGCAGCGCGAATTGTCCCAGGCGATCAAGCGCGCGCGCTTTCTCGGCCTGTTGCCGTTCGTGATCAGGTGATCATGTGAACAGGTATCAGTGATCAGTAATCAGTGACCAGAAGGTTGGGATGCCGAAGCACGAGCCGTAACGGTAGTCGGAGCATGTCTGATTAACTGATTACTGTTCACTGATTTCGGGCATCTCTAACCGCTCCGCTGAGCGGGACAGCTGAAGATGATGCAAATCGTTTTCGTCGGCATTGCCGCGGGCACCGCAGCCGCCCTGGTGTTCGCATCGATCGCCTCGGGTTCGGCGCTGTCGATCCCACTGTTCTACCTGGCCCCGCTTCCGATCCTCATCGCCGCGCTGGGCTGGAGCTACGTGTCCGGGCTCATCGCCGCCGGTGTCGCGGCGCTCGGGCTCGGCATCGCCTTCGGAAGCGTGCTGTTCCTTGTCTTTCTGATCGGCGTCGGGCTGCCGGCCTGGTGGCTCGGCTACCTCGCCTTGCTGGCACGCCCGGGCCATGGCGGCGCGCCCGGCCAGATCGAGTGGTATCCGGCCGGACGGCTGGTGATCTGGGCGGCACTGCTCGGATCGCTGGTGGTGGGCGCGGTGATGATCCGTTTCGGCTTCGATGCCGAGAGCATCCAGAGCGGCCTTCAGCGCGCGCTCGAGGCCTTGTTCCAGGTGCGCGCGGCCGACGGCGCCAGCGCGCCCGACAGGGCCATCGACCTTGGCGACTTCATCGCCTGGCTCACCGTGTGGATCCCCCGCATCGCCGCCATCCCGACCATCCTCGCAAGCCTCATCAACCTGTGGCTCGCGGCGCGGATCGTCGAAACCTCCGGCCGGCTCAAGCGACCATGGCCCGACCTTTCGGCGATCGTCTTTCCGTCGTGGGTCCCCCTCCTCCTCGCCGCGGTCATTGCCGGGACGTTCGCGCCCGGCCTCCTCGGCATGGTGTGCTGGGTGCTGACCGCAAGTCTGCTCACCGCCTACATGCTGCTCGGGTTTGCGGTGCTCCACGCAACGACGCGCGCGCTTGGCGGCCGCGTCTTCATCCTCGCCGGGAGCTACTTCTCCGTGCTGCTGCTCGGATGGCCGGCTCTGGCCGTTGCCGTCCTGGGGCTTCTCGACGCCGCACTCGACATCCGCGGGCGCGTCGCGCGCAAGCGCGCAAATTCAGTGTGATCCGGATAAGGAGACGATCCATGGAAGTCATTCTGCTTCAACGCATCGGCCGGCTTGGCCAGATGGGCGACATCGTGCGCGTCAAGGACGGCTACGCACGCAACTTCCTGCTGCCCAAGGGCAAGGCGCTACGCGCCACCAAGGACAACCGCACCCGCTTCGAATCGATGAAAACCGAACTGGAGACGCGCAACCTCGCGCAACGCGGCGAAGCCGAAAAGGTCGCGGTCAAACTAGATGGCAAGGGCTTCGTGGTGCTGCGCCAGGCGGCGGAAGGCGGCCAGCTCTACGGCTCGGTGTCGACGCGCGACATTGCCGTCATCCTCGCCGAGGCCGGTTTCATGGTCGACCGCAGTCAGGTCGAGCTCAACGCGCCGATCAAGATGATCGGGCTCCACACGGTCCCGGTGGCGCTGCATCCCGAGGTCGCCTCGAAGATAACGGTCAACGTCGCGCGCAACGCGGACGAGGCCGAGCGTCAGGCGCGCGGCGAAGATTTGACGGTGCGGCGCGAGGCGCTTGACGAACCCGAAGACGCGGGCGTGGCCGCCGAAGCGTTTTTCGAGCAGCCGGCCGCCCCTGACGCCGACGCTCAAGAGCGTCAGGGCGAGGGCGCCGAGAAAGCCGGTTGATCCGGCGGCGGGGCTGCAGCCACGGGGGCGGCGGCCGGCGACGGTGAAGATGGTGGTCCCGGTTGCGCTGCGACCGGCTCGCCGCCGCTCGCAGCGGGTGCTGCCGGTGGTTCCTGCTTCGTCTGCTGCTTTTTGGCGCGCCCCTTCGCAGATTCCGCCGGAGCGCGATGGGGCTCACTCGGCTCGACCATGGCATCGGGACGCGTGGTGGCGGTCTGTGGCGGTTCGGTTTTCTTTTCGCCGCGCTTGCTCGATGCGCCCCCCTCCGGCGTGGCCGCCGTGTGCTCGCCCGTCGGCGTCTGCTTTCCGCGCGCCGTCGACGGCGGCGCCCCCGGATTGGCAATGAGATAGTTCGCTATCAACGCCGCCGACTGCGGGCTCGATGTGTAGTGCTCCTCCAGAAAACTCGTGAGGCCGCTGCCCCGGTTCTTGGCCAGCCCTCTGGGACTTGAATGGCAGGCTTGGCACGTTGACGCGAACAGGGCCGGGCCCGACTTGCCCGCGTCGAGGTTTTCCCCCTGTGCCGCGCTCCCCCCGAGCGCCAGAATCGCCCCGAGCCCCGCAAGCTGCCAGCCACGTGCCATCACGACCAAGACCTCTCCCGATTTTTCCGGCGGCCGGACGCGTGCGGTCCGACCGACGAAGGCCATCCATCTACCGCATTATGGCGCAGGTGTGGGCCAAAATTCGACGTGCCCATTCGACCGACCCAGGTGTCGAGCGGGGTTGGCTTCGTAAGCTTGCTCCCTACGCCGGCCTCCGGCTCAAGCCGCGTCGTCAAAGAAGCACGCCAACCCCATGATCCAGGGTGAATTTTGGACGAAACTTCCAGCCGAGCTGCGGCCGTGGGTTGCGCCCCGCCGGACGCGCCAGCGGTATGATGATGCATTGCCCTTGTCGTGAGACTTTGATGTAATCTCTTCCCTGCGGTGGTGGTGCGACCGGCGCATCCGGAACGTTGATGCCCGGACGGGGTTACCACGTCAGGTACGGGTATGAGTCTGCGGAGGCAGCCGGTGCTGTTGGACCGCTTGCTTCAGAGAGTCCTTGCACTCATCGTGCGCCACGGAACCCTGCGGGTGACGACGGTTGCCGGCCGCACGTTTACTTTGGGCGACGGAACAGGGGCGCCCCTCGCGCTGCGCTTCACCTCGCACGCTGCCGAACTCGGCCTGCTCCTCGACCCCGAGCTGCGCTTCGGCGAAGCGTACATGAACGGCACCCTGATCGTAGAGCAGGGCTCGATCGCCGATGTGCTCGCGCTGGTCATGTCACAGACGGGCGCAATTCGGCCGCCGCGCTGGGCTCGCCCGCAATGGGCCATTCGCTATCTCGCCCGCCGCTTGCCCCAGCTCAACCCGCGCCGCCGCGCGCGCCGCAATGTGGCGCATCACTACGATCTCGACGGCCGCCTCTACGCGCTCTTCCTCGATGCCGACCGGCAGTACAGCTGCGCCTATTTCGAAACGCCGGACCAGTCGCTCGATGACGCGCAACTCGCCAAGCGGCGCCACGTCGCCGCCAAGCTTCTGCTCGCGCCCGGTCGGCGCGTTCTCGACATCGGCTCGGGCTGGGGCGGTCTTGCCCTCTATCTCGCCGAAATCTGCGGAGCACGGGTCGAGGGCGTGACCTTGTCGCAGGAGCAGTTCGCCGCCTCCCGGGCCCGTGCCGAGGAAAAGGGCATCGCCGACAAGGTCGACTTCCATCTTGCCGATTATCGCGACGTGACCGGCCGCTTCGACCGGATCGTATCGGTCGGCATGTTCGAACACGTCGGCGTTGGCTCCTACGACGTGTTCTTCCGCAAGTGCGCCGAGCTTCTCGATAAGGACGGCGTGATGCTGCTGCATTCCATCGGCCGCCCCGAAGGGCCCGGCTACACCAATCCGTTCATCGCCAAATATATTTTCCCTGGCGGCTACATCCCGGCACTCTCCGAGGTGCTTCCCGCGATCGAGCGCTCCGGGCTTTTGGTGGCCGACATCGAGATCCTGCGCCTGCATTATGCCGAGACGCTCAAAGCCTGGCGCGAGCGCTTCCTCGCGCGGCGCGAGGAGGCCGAGCGGCTCTACGACGCGCGCTTCTGCCGGATGTGGGAGTTCTATCTCGCAGCGTCCGAAATGGCCTTCCGCCAGCAGGGAATGATGGTGTTCCAGGCGCAGCTCACCCCGCGGCAGGGCGTGGTGCCGATGACGCGCGACTACATCATGCGCGAAGAGGCGCGGCTGCGCGGGATCGAGGGCGGGCACCGCCCGCCGCTCAGACTCGCGGGCGAATAGGCGTCAAGCAGAAACTCCGACCTTCCCACTGTCATTCGCACCGTGTGGATTGCGGTACTTCGCCGCGCGTGTTCGGCGTCGCCGGGCAAGATCGTGTTATGCCCGGACCCGTCCGGTAGCATCCGTCCCATGGCACAAGCTGATTCGACCGCGCGCAAGGCACCCGCCGAAGCGGCGCCTCTTTATCGCACCGCCCCGCACAACATCGAGGCGGAGCAGGCGCTGCTGGGCGCGATCCTGGTCAACAACGAGGCGTTCTACCGGGTCTCGGATTTCCTCGAGGCGCGGCATTTCTTCGAGCCGGTGCACCAGAACATTTATGAGATCGCAGGCAGCCTGATCCGGGTCGGCAAGATCGCGAACCCGGTCACGCTCAAAACCTTCCTTCCCGCCGACGTCGATATCGCCGGCCTGACGGTGAACCAATATCTCGCCCGCCTCGCGGCCGAAGCGACGACGGTGATCAACGCCGAGGATTACGGCCGCACCGTCTACGATCTCTCGATCCGCCGTTCGCTGATCGTGATCGGCGAGGAAATGGTCAATGTGGCCTTCGACGCGCCGGTCGACTTCGCGCCGCGCGAGCAGATCGAAGATGCCGAACGCCGGCTCTATGAGCTGGCCGAGACCGGGAAGTACGACGGCGGCTTTCAGCGGTTCGCGGCCGCGCTCACGACTGCGGTCGACATGGCGGCGCGCGCGTATCAGCGTGACGGCCGCCTGTCCGGGCTCGCCAGCGGCTTGCAGGATCTCGATCGCATGATGGGCGGGCTCCAGCACTCGGATCTCGTGATCCTCGCGGGGCGGCCCGGCATGGGCAAAACCTCGCTCGCCACCAACGTCGCCTACAACATCGCGCGCGCCTGGCGCGGCGACGTGCGCCCGGACGGGCATATCGAGACCGTCAACGGCGGGATCGTCGGTTTCTTCTCGCTCGAAATGTCGGCCGAGCAGCTCGCCACGCGCATCATCTCCGAGCAGACGGAGATTCCCTCTTACCGGATCAGGCGGGGCGAGATCGACCCGAGCGACTTCGACCGCATCGCCAGTGTGGCGCGCGAGATGGAGGCGATTCCGCTCTACATCGACGAAACCGGCGGCCTGTCGATCGCACAGCTTGCCGCGCGCGCGCGCCGACTCAAGCGCCAGCGCGGGCTCGATCTTCTGGTGATCGACTATTTGCAGCTCCTGCAAGGCTCGACCCGGCGCGCGGCCGAAGGCCGCGTGCAGGAGGTGACGGAAATAACGACCGGCCTCAAGGCCTTGGCCAAAGAACTCAACGTGCCGATCCTGGCGCTCTCGCAGCTCTCGCGTCAGGTGGAGAGCCGCGACGACAAGCGCCCGCAACTCGCGGACCTGCGCGAATCCGGTTCGATCGAGCAGGACGCCGATGTCGTGCTGTTCGTGTTCCGGGAAGAATACTATTTGAAAAACAAGGAGCCGCGCGCTGGCACCGACGAGCATTTCAAATGGCAGACCGACATGGAGGCGGTGCACGGCAAGGCGGAATTGATCATCGGCAAGCAGCGGCACGGCCCGACCGGCACCGTCCAGCTGCAGTTCAAGGCCGACGTGACGCGGTTCTCCGACCTCGCTGACGAAAACCGGCTGCCGGAACGGATTTGAGCCCGCGGAGTTTGTCGCCGGCGACTCTTTCTTCGGTCAACAGGACGGTGGATGGCCCGGCGAAAGCGGGCCATGATGGACCCATGCCGGCCCGCAAAAAGCGCCCCGCGCCTCTGTCCGACGCGCCAACTCCGGACATGGAGCGCGGCGGGATTCTCACGATCGACCTCGCGGCGGTCGTCGCCAACTGGCGCGAACTCGCCCGGCGGGCGGCGCCCGCGCAATGCGCGGCGGTCGTCAAAGCGGACGGCTACGGCTGCGGCATCGAGCCGGTCACGGCCGCGCTGGCGAAAACGGGCTGCACCACTTTTTTTGTCGCGACGCTGGCCGAAGCGCGCCAAGCGCGCGCGGTCGCCCCGCGGGCGGCAATCTACGTGCTTGCCGTAATGCCGGGCACGTTTGCCTCCTTCGCGCAGGGCGAGTTCCGGCCGGTGATCGGCAGCATCGAGGAGGTGGCCGAATGGGAAGCTTTCCGGGCGGCCGGTTGGCGCGGCACCGCCGCGCTGCACGTGGACACCGGGATGAATCGCCTGGGGCTGACGACCGAGCACGTCGCACAGCTCGACACGCGCACGCTCGCGAACCGCGCCGGCCTCGATTTGCTGATGAGCCACTTCGCCTGTTCGGAAGAGCCGAGCGAGCCTCTCAACGCGCGGCAAATGGCCGCCTTCCGCGAAGTGCGCGACCTCTTTCCGGGCGTGCCCGGCTCGCTCGCCAACTCCTCGGGGATTTTCCTCGGGCCTGACGCGCATCATGACCTGGTGCGGCCCGGGGTTGCCCTTTACGGCGCCAACCCGACGCCGGGCCACCTCAACCTCATGCGCGCCGCCGTGCAGCTCGAGGGCCGCGTCGTTCAGGTACGCGATGTGGAGCCTGGGGAAACGGTGGGCTACGGCGCGATCTGGACGGCTCGCCGCCCGACCCGGCTAGCCGTCGTCGCCGTGGGCTACGCCGACGGCTTCCTGCGCGCCGCGAGCGCGTCCGACGGCAAGCCCGGTGCCGAGGCGATCGTTGCCGGTCGCCCCTGCCCGCTTGCCGGCCGGGTCTCCATGGACCTCCTCGCCGTCGACGTCACCGACCTGCCAGCGAAAAAACCGCGCCGCGGCGATCTGGTCGCGCTGCTCGACAACACCATCGGCGTCGATGACCTCGCCTCGCACGCCGGAACGATCGCCTACGAAGTGCTCACTAGCCTGGGGCGGCGATACCACCGGGTCTACAAGGGCGGATAACCGGAGGACAGACGATAGAGGACAGATTGTCTCCGATTGCCTCGTCGTTCACCGGCTGTGCTATCTGTCCTCTATCACCGTCGTCCGTCACCTGCTCCATGGCCCGGCGCACCCTCACCTTCGTCTGCCAGAACTGCGGCGCCGTTTATGGCCGCTGGCAGGGTAAGTGCGAGGCGTGCGGCGAGTGGAACACCATCGCAGAGGAAAGCACGGCAGAAACGCCGGTGCCGGGCCGCGCGGCGCGCAAGGGGCGGCCGTTCGCGCTCGAGCCGCTGGCCGGCACGGCGCATGAAGCGCCGCGGCTCGCCTCCGGACTTGCCGAGCTCGATCGGGTCACCGGCGGCGGCTTCGTGCGCGGGTCGGTGCTCCTGGTCGGTGGCGATCCCGGCATCGGCAAGTCGACGCTGCTCATCCAGGCCGCCGCGGCGCTGGCGCATGCCGGGCATCGCGTCGTCTATATCTCCGGCGAGGAAGCGGTGGCGCAGGTGCGCTTGCGCGCCGAACGGCTCGGGCTTGGCGCCGCCAAGGTCGAGCTTGCCGCGGAGACCTCGGTCGAGGACATCATCGCCACGCTCGGCGAGGGCAAGGCGCCCCGCCTCGTCGTCATCGATTCCATTCAGACCATGTGGACCGGAGCGGTCGAATCCGCCCCCGGCACCGTGACCCAGGTGCGCGGCGCTGCCCAGGCGTTGATCCGATTTGCCAAGCGCAGCGGCGCCACCGTCTTCCTCGTCGGCCACGTCACCAAGGACGGCCAGATCGCCGGCCCTCGCGTGGTCGAGCACATGGTCGATGCGGTGCTCTCGTTCGAAGGCGATGGCTCGCACCAGTTCCGGATTTTGCGCGCGGTGAAGAACCGGTTCGGTCCCACGGACGAAATCGGCGTATTCGAAATGACCGGCGCGGGCCTGCGTGAGGTCACGAATCCGTCCGAGCTGTTCCTCTCGGAGCGCGATCTCGGCAGCCCGGGCACGGCAGTATTCGCCGGCATTGAGGGCACCCGCCCGTTGCTGGTGGAAATCCAGGCGCTGGTAGCGCCGACCTCGCTCGGCACGCCGCGGCGGGCGGTGGTCGGGTGGGACCAAAACCGGCTCTCGATGGTGCTTGCGGTGCTGGAGGCCCATTGTGCGGTCAGGCTCGGCGGCCACGACGTCTACCTCAACGTCGCCGGAGGGCTGCGCATCCAGGAACCCGCGGCCGACCTCGCCGCGGCGGCCGCCCTCGTCTCCTCGCTCGCGAACGCGCCGCTCCCGCCCGACGCGGTCTACTTTGGGGAGGTCTCGCTCTCTGGCGCGGTGCGCCCTGTAGCGCAGACGCCGGCGCGGCTCAAAGAGGCCGCAAAGCTCGGCTTCGTCCGGGCGGTCCTGCCCCAGGGTGGGACGGAAGCCGCGGCCGAGGCGGGCTTGGCGTTGGAGGCGGTGACCTCGCTCTCGACCCTCGTAGCCGACATTGCCGCGCGCGGGCGCGGGCCGCGCGCTGCCCCCGCCTCGCGCAGCGGTGAGCGGGCGGGGATGAGGTGACAATACGGGTGACGGGGCGACCCGGCCCGGCTATACACGGGCCGCCGGCCGGAACGATTCCGCCCCCGGCGCCAGGGGGCACCGCACGGTACGCCAATCGATGCCGATCGAGCCTCTCGACATTCTGCTGCTCGTCGTCATGCTGGTCTCGGCGCTGCTCGCGATGGTGCGCGGGTTCATGCGCGAGATTTTCTCGATTATTTCCTGGGCGGCCGCGGCGGTCGTCACGCTTTATTTCTACAAGCGCCTCGTGCCGGTGGCGAAACAATACATATATAACGACCTGATCGCGACCGGCGCCGTGGTCGGTATCCTGTTCCTCGGCACGCTTTTGGTGGTGTCGATCATCACCATCAAAATCTCCGACGCGATTCTCGACAGCCGGGTTGGCGCGCTCGACCGCACCCTCGGATTCCTGTTCGGGCTTGCCCGCGGCCTGATCGTCGTCGTCGCCGCCTACATGTTCTTCGCGTGGCTGGCGCCGGAGAAGAGCCACCCGGCGTGGATCAAGAACGCAAAGTCCCTGGTGGTGATCAAGGGCACCGGCCAGTGGTTGATGTCGATGCTTCCGGAAGACATCGACAAATACCTCAAGGGCTTCAAGTCGCGCGGCCCCGAGGAGCAGGATCAGGAAGCGCCGGGTAACCGGACCGGCCTCGATCTGCGCTTGGCGCGCGCGTACGTGACGACGGTTGAAACACCTCAGTGATTCGAACGGAGACGAGCCAAATGGACGCCGGTCCCGACATCGACCTCGACGGCGACACGCTGCGCGAGGAATGCGGCGTATTCGGCATCTACGGCCATCCCGATGCCGCCGCGATCACCGCGCTCGGCCTGCACGCGCTCCAGCACCGCGGCCAGGAGGCGGCCGGCATCGTCACCTTCGACGGTAGCCGGTTTCATTCCGAGCGGCGCCTCGGCCTCGTCGGCGACACCTTCTCGCGCAAGGAGGTGATCGACCGGCTGCCCGGGCAGGTCGCGGTCGGTCACGTGCGCTATTCGACCACCGGCGGAACCATCCTGCGCAACGTGCAGCCGCTGTTCTCGGAGTTCGACACCGGCGGCTTCGCGGTCGGCCACAACGGCAACCTCACCAACGGGCTCACCTTGCGGCGCGAACTGGTGCGCGCCGGCGCCATCATGCAGTCGACGACCGACACCGAGGTGATCCTCCATCTGGTGGCGCGCTCGCAGCGCAACCGCTTCATCGACCGCTTCATCGAGGCGCTGCGCGCGCTCGAGGGCGCCTATTCGCTGGTCGCGCTGACCAACAAGAAATTGATCGGCGCGCGCGACCCGCTCGGCATCCGGCCGCTCGTGCTGGGCGAACTCGACGGCTGCCCCATTCTCACGTCGGAGACCTGCGCCCTCGACATCATCGGCGCGCACTACGTGCGTGACGTGAAGAACGGCGAAGTCGTGGTCGCGACCGACCGCGGCATCGCCAATATCGAGACCCATGAGCCGTTCCCGCCGATGGCGCCGCGGCCGTGCATCTTCGAATACATCTATTTCTCGCGCCCGGACTCGATCGTCGGCGGACGGTCGGTCTACGACGTGCGCAAGCGCTTCGGTGCCGTGCTTGCCGGCGAGGCGCCGGCCGACGCCGACGTGGTCGTCCCGGTGCCCGACTCGGGCGTGCCCGCCGCGATCGGCTACGCCCAGACCTCCGGCATCCCCTACGAGATGGGCATCATTCGCAACCACTATGTGGGGCGCACCTTCATCGAACCGACCCAGATGATCCGCGAGCTCGGCGTGCGGCGCAAGCATTCGGGCAATCGCGCCGTGGTGAAGGGCAAGCGCATCGTGCTGATCGACGACTCGCTCGTGCGCGGCACGACCTCCTTCAAGATCGTGCAGATGATGCGCGACGTCGGCGCCAAGGAGGTGCACTTCCGCATCGCGTCGCCGCCGATCACCCATCCCGACTACTACGGCATCGACACGCCCGAGCGCGACAAGCTGCTCGCCGCCAATCACGACGTGGAAGGCATGCGGCGCTTCATCGGCGCCGACAGCCTCGCCTTCCTCTCGGTCAACGGCGTCTATCGCGCCATGGGCTTCGAGCGGCGCGACCCGGCGCGCCCGCAATTCACCGATCACTGCTTCACCGGCGAATACCCGACCCCGCTCACGGATCGCTCGGGCCAGGCGCCCTCCCCGCGTCAGCTCTCGCTGCTCGCCGAGGCGGTCTGACGTCACTCCCGCCGAGCCGCGGTCGTCGAAGCCTGCGCAATGACGAAGCCGCTTGCCGACCGCATCGCGCTCATCACCGGCGCGTCGCGCGGTATCGGTGCGGCGACCGCCCTCAAACTCGCGCAAGCGGGCGCTCATGTGGTTGCGGTGGCGCGCACGGTTGGTGGCCTCGAAGAACTCGATGACGCCATTCGCGCCGCCGGCGGATCGGCCACTCTCGTCCCGGGCGACCTCAAGGACTTTGCGGCGATCGACCGGCTCGCCGGTGCGCTTGCCGAGCGCTACGGCCGCCTCGACGTGCTCGTCGGCAACGCCGGCATTCTCGGTCCGCTCTCGCCGCTCGGCCACGTGCAACCGCAGGCGTGGGACGACGTTCTAGCCGTCAACGTGACCGCCAATTGGCGGCTGATCCGCGCGCTCGACCCGCTGCTGCAAAAATCCGCGGGCGCGCGCGTGGTGTTTCTCACCTCGGGCGTCACCATGCGGGCCATCGCCTACTGGGGCCCCTATTCGGTCGCGAAAGGCGCGCTCGAAATGTTGGCCCGAATCTACGCGGCCGAGAACGCAACCACCAACGTGCGCGTCAACCTGTTCAACCCGGGCCCGATCCGCACGCGCATGCGTGCCCAGGCCATGCCCGGCGAAGATCCGATGACCCTCGCCACGCCTGACCGGGCGGCCGAGAAGGTGGTGGAGCTTTGCCTGCCGAGCTTCGATCAAACCGGCAAGCTCTACAATTTTCCCACCAGAGCGCTGATGGAGTTCCGCGCGCCAGAAGCAGTCGAATAGCGAATAGAAGAGAAGCGCGCGCGAACTATTCGCTATTCGCCATTCGCACCTTTCGCCGTCACCAGCCAGGCAATCGCCATGGCGCCCACCAGCATCAGGCACGCGAGCGCGAACGGCGCCCCGGGAAGGTGCCAACCTCGCTCCGGTGCAATCCCGACGGCGAAAATCTGCGTGAAAAGGCCCGGCCCGATCATATTGGCAATGCCGGCGATGCTGCCGTTCGCGCCCTGCACCTGCCCTTGCTCCTGCGCGCCGACACGGCGGCTCATCAGCCCGAGCGCCGCCGGATTGGCGAAGCCCCAGAGCGCCATGACCGGAACGCCGATGAGAAACACGGCGCCGCTCGCCGCGATGCCGTAGATCGCAAAGCCCGCCGCCCCGAACAGCAACCCGGCGACGAGCGCGCAGCGTTCGCCGAACCGCCGCACCACCGGACCGATCAGGGCGCCCTGCACCACCATCGAGCAGATGCCGACCCCGGCCATGACGAGCCCCACGGTGCGCTCGTCCCAGCCGTAGCGGTATCCCATGTAGAGCACGGTGACGCTCGGCAGCACGGCGTGCGCGAGCTGGCCGAGAAAGTAGACGCTGGCGAGCCCGAAAAGCTCGCGATGCGAGCGCAGCAGCTTGAGCGCGCCGAGCGGACTGGCGCGGCGCCACGCGAACGGCGCGCGGCGCTCAAGCGCAAGGGATTCGGGAAGCACGAACAGGCCGTAGAGCGCGTTCGCGAGACTTAAGCCCGCCGCGATCCAGAACGGCAGGCGCGGGTCAATGGCGCCGGCAAGCCCGCCGAGCGCGGGCCCGAGCACGAAGCCGGCACCGAACGCGACGCCCAGCATGCCGAACCGCGCCGCGCGTTCCTGCACCGGCGTCACGTCGGTCACATAGGCAAATCCGGTCGAAATACTCGCCGCGGTGATGCCCGAGACCACGCGACCGACGAACAGCCACCACAACGAAGGCGCAACCGCCATCACGATGTAATCAAGGCCGAGCCCGACGTTGGAGATGAGCACGACCGGGCGCCGGCCGAACCGGTCGGAGAGCGCGCCGAGCAGCGGCGAGCACAGGAACTGCATCAGCGCCCAGGCGGTGCCAAACAGGCCGTACACCTCGGCGGCGGCCGCGGTGTCGCCGTTGAGAAAACTCACCACCAGCTTGGGCAGCACCGGAACGATCGTGCCGAGCGCCAGCATGTCGAGCAGCACGGTCAAAAAGATGAAAGCGAAGGCGGCGCGACGCGGCGGCCGCCCGACGGGCGTGTCGGCCGTACGCTCAGGATTTCCGGCGGGCGTATGGATTTGCCTTCTCCCGCAGCGTGAGACGGATGGGCGTGCCGGGCAGATCGAAGGCTTCGCGCAAGCCGTTGATCAGATAGCGTCGGTATGCTTCGGGAACGGCGTCGGCGCGCGTGCAAAACAAGACGAAGCTCGGCGGGCGGGCCTTGACCTGCGTGACGTAGTTGAGCTTGACGGCGCGGCCCGCGGCCGCGGGCGGCGGATGCCGCGCCAAAGCGTCGGCGAGCCAACGGTTGAGCGCGTTGGTCGCAACGCGGCGGTTCCACACCGCATGGGCATCGAGAATCGCCTGCATCAGACGATCGAGCCCCTCGCCCGTGAGCCCCGATGCCGCAACGAGCGGAACGCCCTTGACCTGGGGGAGCAAATGATCGGCCTCGGCGCGCAAGCGTGAGATCGCGCCCGGCGCGCGTTCGGCCAAATCCCATTTGTTGACCGCGAGCACGAGCGCGCGGCCTTCGCGCTCGGCGAGATCCGCGATGCGCAAATCCTGCTCCTCGAACGGATGCGCCGCGTCCACGAGCACCACCACAACCTCGGCAAAGCGGATGGCGCGCAGCGCATCGGCGACCGAGAGTTTTTCCAGCTTGTGCTCGATCCGCGAGCGCCGCCGCAATCCGGCGGTGTCGTAGACGCGGAAGCCATGGCCGTGCCAAGCGAGATCGACCGCAATGGCATCGCGCGTGATGCCGGCTTCCGGACCGGTCAGCAGGCGCTCTTCGCCGAGCAGCCGGTTGACCAGGGTCGATTTTCCCGAGTTCGGCCGCCCGACGACGGCGACACGGATCGGTCCGCCGGGCTCCATCGGGACCTGCGGCTCGCCGCGCGCCTGCGCGGTCTCGTCCGGTAAGGCCGTGCGCAACGCGTCGTATAGATCGGCCAGGCCCTCGCCGTGCTCGGCCGAGACGGCGACCGGTTCGCCGAGCCCAAGCGCATAAGCTTCGAGCGCGCCGGCGCTGCCGGCCGACCCTTCGCTCTTGTTGGCGACGATGATCGCCGGCTTGCCCGAGCGGCGCACCAAATCGGCGAAGGCGCGGTCGGCCGGCGTGAGCCCGGCGCGCGCGTCGATGATGAAGAGCACCGCGTCCGCATCGGCGACGGCGCGCCGGGTCTGCGCCATCATGCGCGCGGCGAGGCTTTTGCTCGCGCCTTCCTCGAGCCCCGGGGTGTCGACCGCGGTGAACTCGAGATCGCCGAGCCGCGCGTCGCCTTCGCGCCGGTCGCGCGTGACCCCGGGCAGGTCGTCAACGAGCGCAAGCCGTTTGCCCACCAGGCGATTGAACAGGGTCGACTTGCCCACGTTCGGCCGGCCGACGATCGCAAGGCTGAAGCTCATGGACATGGCGGGCGACTAGAGGATGATCCCGAAAAGTGGATACCGGTTTTCGGAAAAGATCATGCTCCAAGGATAAGTCAGAGCGGGACGACGATTCGAAGAAAAGTCATCACGTTCGCCCGCTCCAAGCCGCAACGCGGACGTAACGCCCGCTATCGCGTTTGCGCAGGCGGCGGCGTTTGCGCCGGCCAACCGGAGGTCATGGGCGGCGGCCAAGTCGCGGACGGCTGTGGCGCCGGCATCTGCTGGGTGGGCGGGACCGTCTGGGCCGATTGATCCGGCGGCGGCTGCGGCGGCGCCTTCGGCTGCGCCTGCACTTTCTTTTTCGGCTTCGGCTTTTCCGCCGGCGGCGGGGCAACGGCCGCCTGCTGCGGCGGCGGCGTCGCGTCGGGTGGCGGCTGGTTGCCCTTGACGAGATCGGGCGGCACGCCCTGCGGCACGCCCGGCACGCCTTGTGGGAAGACTTCCTTGCGGTCTCCGGGCAGCGGCTTCTTGTTCTCGCCGAACGGGATCATGTCCTGCAGCTTGTCGAGCGTGTCCGAGGTATCGCAGGCGGAAAGTGCGAACGACAGCGCCAGGGCCGCGGCCGTCACAATCGAATGGCGTTCGCGCATGATGCCCCTTTACCCCTTGGCTTCGGGCGGGATGAGCGCCGCGAGCACGTCGACCCGGCTGCGGATCGTACTTGGCGTTGAAGGATCGTTCACCACGGCATCGATCCACTGATGCGTCGCCGCGTTGTCCCCGGAGCGCCACGCGGAAAACGCCAACAGCTCGCGCGCGGAATGGCGGAACGGACGATCGGGCGCCGTGAGCGGTTCGAGCCGGCCGCGCAGTTCCTGATACGACGCGGTGTCCACCAGCAGCAGAGCGGCGCGCACGTTGGCAAGGTCCTGCATCGAGCGGCCGAGGCTCGCGTCTGACGCCAGGGCGTCATAGGCGGCGACCGCGGCCTTCGGGTCGCTCAGGCCGAGCTGCCCGGCCTCGCGTAAGCGCGCGAGCCCGCGGTACCCGGTCGTGCCGTCCGCTGCCAGCTTGGCGAAGGCTTCCTCGGCTTCCTTGTGCTTGGACTGCTCGGCGAGCAGGCTCGCCGCCTCGTAGGCGGCGCCGGCTTCGGCCGCTTTGCGCTCCTGCCAATAGATGTAGCCGCGCCAAGCGCCGATTCCCGCAAGGATGACGATCGCAACGGCTATGACGTAGTTGCCGTAGCGCTTCCACAGCTGCTCCAGGCGTTCGCGTCGTACTTCTTCGTCGACTTCTTGGAAAATGTCGGACACGAACCAAACTCCCGGCCATAGGCAAACGCCCGCGGAAACCGACCCGCGGGGCAACGCGGGGTTAAGTTAGCGATGTGGCAAGCGCAAGGCAAAGCCCCTGGCTGCGGCAA
>Ga0153928_1000224_pt1 | contig 29429 bp, 24 predicted proteins | sample TSNJ012MetaG_FD_106656 | JGI IMG/M metagenome (GOLD analysis project Ga0153928, IMG submission 106656) | Attine ant fungus gardens microbial communities from New Jersey, USA - TSNJ012 MetaG | ecosystem: Host-associated > Fungi > Mycelium > Unclassified | place: USA: New Jersey, Wharton State...
AGACCTTTACACCGGATTATCTTTCCCACGAAAAAAAATATAACAAAGGCGAAGAAGAATTTGTGATACTCAAAGACCACCACGAACCTATTGTTAGCCGTGAGATGTTCGACGAAGCCAATCGCATATTGGATGAGCGTTCCGCATCCTCGGAGGGCAAATCTAAACACTCCAACCGTTATGCCTTTTCCGGTAAAATCAAATGCGGGAAATGCGGCAGCATATTCGCCGCAAGGTACACCAAACGCAAGAATGGCAGCACCTACAAATCGTGGCGTTGCTTGCAAGGAGCGCAATATGGCAAACCACACGTTGATAAGGCCGGAAATCAGGTGGGCTGTTCTTCTGAAAGCATACGCAATGAGGACGCTTTGCACATTATGTATCTTGTTTCAAACAGTCTTGAAATGGAAAAGAAAACAATCGTGAAAAACATGATAAAAGCCATTGAATCTGTTGTTTCCTGTGATATGGCGAATACGGACACAGATAAACTGCGTGAGCGGATAGAGGCAGCAGAGGAAAAGAAATCCCGATTATTGGAACTTTATATGAGCAAGGATATTGACCGCAACGAGTTTATCGCCGCAAAAACAAAATGCGATGAAGAAATAGATAGCTTAAACGAGTTAATTCTCAGTATCGAAAAGCAGGACATCATCATCAAGCAGCAAAACGAATTGTTGTTGGATATTACCACCGCTGTTAATGAGATAGTCGAGGGAATGACCCTTGAGGAAGAATTTTATCGGAATTTATTAGATAAGATGGTTGTGCATGATAAAGACCATATCGACGTATATTTGAACCTGCTGCCGTATAAGTGGAGCTATACGGTAGCACAGGCTATGAAAGCGCAGGACATTGAAATTCCGTCTGAAACTGAGGTTCCCGGGAGTGAGGTAGACGGGTGTCATTTAAGCACACAACCTACCTACATCGGGAACAAAAATGTTCCACATTTTCCTGTTGGCGTTTTCAAGGATTTCTTTTGCATTGATTGCCCATTCCCCCTTGACTGAATATTGCTCAGCATGTTATTATATCCCTACTGAATATTGTTCAGTAAGGAGGGACTGTAATGCCGAGAACAGTAAAACCGCCGGATGAACGACGGCAGGAGCTTTTGGATATTGGTATCAGTTTGTTTTTGAATAAAGGAAGCGCCGGAGTTTCCATACAGAGCGTTATTAAGCAGGCAGATGTTGCAACCGGGCTGTTTTACTATTACTTTAAATCCAAAGAGGCATTTTTGGAAGAAGCGATAACATGTTATGTTTCCCGCCTTTCTGATCACTTAATTGAGGCTTTGACGCAAAACAATGACAATGCCTTAACGAGTATGAAAAAGGCTTTGTCAAAGTTTTCAACTCATTTTGAAGAAGTATTACCGCTCATGCGCGATGAAGTCATTGATACACCAGAGTTCCATATCGTTATGCACAGTCTTTTACAAAGGCTTAATCCTGCCTTAGTGCAGCTGATTATCAAAGGAACCTCTCAAGGCGTTTTCCACGTAGTATCCCCTGCGGTGACGGCAAGTTTTATTCTAAACGGTTTGGTGGGCATTCTTCACGCGGACAAAAGCAATTTAACGGATGAGGAAACTGGGCAGGAAATAGAACGAATGGTTTTATCGGCGTTAGGAGTTGATAAATTATGAATTTTAGAGTGACAAATAATCTCCCTATACTTTTGGCTATTCTTGCGGCAGCGTGTTATGGCGTAAGTTCCCCTCTTTCAGAACTGCTTTTGAAAGAGTTGTCCCCCGTATTTATGGCGGCGCTGCTTTATTTAGGCGCCGGACTGGGGATGCTTGCGGTCAAAGCTGTAACGAATATGAAAAAGCAGGAAAAGAAAGAAGCCCGAATCACGAAAAAAGAGTTTCCTTTTGTGCTTGGCATGATTGTCTTAGACATCGCTGCTCCCATCCTGCTCATGCTGGGCCTTACCATGACAAACTCGGCCACCGTTTCGCTGCTAAACAATTTTGAGATAGTAACAACATCCGTCATTGCGCTTGCCATTTTCAAAGAAACCATTGGCCGGCGACTGTGGATAGCCATTACACTAATTACGCTATCAAGTATCTTGTTATCCGCCTGCGATTTGGGTAATCTTTCATTTTCAATAGGCGCTGTTTTTACGCTGCTTGCCTGTGTTTGCTGGGGTTTTGAGAACAACTGCACCCGCATGTTATCCCTTAAAGACCCCTTGCAGATCGTCATCATCAAAGGATTGGGCTCAGGAACAGGTGCGATGCTTATAGCAGCGGCTACAAAAACTTTGTCAGCCAATATGCTCTATATCCTCTTTGCATTGCTTCTCGGTTTCCTGGCTTACGGATTGAGCATTTATTTTTACATATTGGCACAAAGAGAGCTTGGCGCTGCGAGAACAAGCGCCTATTATGCCATTGCTCCCTTTATCGGAGTAGGGTTGTCGTTCGTTATATTTAGGCAGGGCATTACTTCTTCGTTTGTTTTGGCATTGGCTGTCATGATTTTGGGAACATACTTTGCCGCCTTTGAAAAGCATAAACACGTTCACCATCATACGCAAATCGAACATGAACATCGGCATAATCACACAGATGGACACCACAATCATTCACATGACTATCCTGTGACAGAACATAGCCATTCGCATACACATGAAGCGTTAACCCATGAGCATCCCCATACGCCGGATATGCACCATACGCATCCGCATTAATGATAGGAGCGTAAAAATGGATAAGAATAAAAGAGAGTTTAAGTTTGATAAGAGGGCTTCTTCTTATGATGATGGTTTTGAAGGGAAGTTTTCTAAAGAATTCTACCGGGTTTTGCTTTCGAGACTTAACCTGAAGCCTTTCGCAAAAGTGCTTGATGTCGGCTGCGGTACTGGCTATCTGCTTAGAAAAATGGCAGATGCTCAAGAGATACAGGGCTATGGCATTGATATCACGCAGAATATGATAGACATTGCAGCGGAGAAATGCTCTGACATGACCATCCAAACATCCGCTTGCGAGAAAACGCCTTTTAACGATGGAAGCTTCGACATTTTGACTGCCTGCATGGCGTATCATCATTTTTCCGATAAAGCGGGCTTCGCAAAGGAAGCTGCAAGAATATTGAAAAATGGCGGCTGTTTATATATTGCCGACCCACGATTTCCGTTTCCTGTGAGAAAAACAATCAACGGTGCTCTAAAGCTTTTTAAGGTGACAGGCAAGTTTTTTACACCACAGGAGGTGGCGGATGATTTCCGCAGGGTTGGCTTCGAGCTTGTTGATGTCACTTGCGATGGTATTGTGCAGGTGGTAACGCTGCGAAAGTTGAAAATATGATTAGCGAAGAAAACCCTGTACGAGAGAAGTGGCAAGTCCCATGTGGATAAAGTAGGAGACCATATGGGCTATACTCCGAAAGTCTGCGCAACGAGGATGCGCGGCACATCAAGTATATCCGATTTTAGACATCAAGGATTGAAGCCGCTACTATTAAGCAGTCCGATGCTGTTTAGCCTGCTTACAATGTTTTCATCAGTTTCAATGATTTTTAGGGATATCAGCAGGCGGAGCCTCTGGTCGGGATCGTCCAAATCTACCTGCAACAAGCTCTTGATTCGCTTTAGGCGTTCCAGAAAGGTGCTTCGGTGAACGTAGAGGTCCTCCGCGGTTTTGGTTATATTCATGCTGTTGTTCAGGTAAGTGCGGAGCGTATGTATATAATTGGCGTGCGATACCAAATCATGCTCCAAAAGCCCGCAAACACCCTTTGTCAATAAAAGCTCTTGCGGGAATTCACCCATGCAATGCGACATCATGTACGGCAGAACAAAATCATGGAATCGGTAATAGTTAAGCTCGGGACTGCTTGCAAAGCCCATTTCGAAAGCAACGCAGGCCTGGCGGTAATAAAGCCGCGCCATAGACAGATTGGTAAAGGAATGGCTGACTCCGGCTTTTAAATTCATCGACTGTAATAATTCTTTTGCCCGGTCTATTAATGCGTCTTCATCGAAAGGAAGTTTTTTGAAATCTATAAAGGATAAGATGGCCGATTCATATTCAAAGGTTATACTGCCAGGGAAGGAGCTTTCCATGAGGCTGCAGATATAATCGACGGGTACTTTATTTGGGCGGTATCCAAACGCCATTTTGGCACAGACATACCGCCCGCCCACGTTTCCGTTCTCCAGATACTGCATCCTTGTTGAATCTACAGGAAAGCAATTCAGCAGGTCTTGAAGAATTCCTTTTATAATATATGCGTCGCTGCTCAATATCGTGGATTGCTTTTTAATTGAACTTTCAATGGCCTCCGCCAAATATTGAACCAGCACAATGTCACTTTCACGCTGCTGCCGTAAGATACACGGAATTGTCAGGCTGCCGGTGTAGATATCGTTGTCAAACAGGTTGATGCTAAGGTACTGCTCGTTTCGGAGCGTCAGCAAAAGCGGTTCGGTTATCGTCATATTCATTCCGTAGCTGCTTAAGTATTCACCCAATTCGTTCAGCCCAAGAATGCCATTTTCATCAGGGCGAAAGGTTGCCAGTTCGTCTTGCGTATCAATAACGCTGCTATAGGCCAGATAACGGAAGCTGGAGTCCATAACAAGAATCGGGTTTTTAAAAATAGTAAAGCTAAGATCAATCAGCTCCCGGATGCTCGCGTTGGTGTTCAGAGTGCGCTGTAATCCGGCATCCCACTCGTCAAACTTATTAAATATCTGCTGCACCAAATTAAAAACCGTAAATAAATCGGTATTACCTTTTATCAAAAAACAAACGCATTTATCTGCAAAATACGTTATGGCGGGCCTGCCTCCAACGCAGATTATAACGACTCCGGTTCCAAAAACCGGATCCAGGGGGAGCCGGTCGGCGAGAGAGATATAGATATGGTTAGATTTGAATTCGCGGCTCAATCCATTATAGAGCTCCGGCCTTTCAAGGGCCAGCCCTCTTTTTTTATGCCCATGGCTCTCTATCATTACGGACTCGCGGAGATTGTCAAAAATAATATCGGCATTGAGTTTCATAGGTCAATACCTCCCACACCTGCAATTTGTATGGCAGACAATAAGTGTCTTTCAGATTAGCGCCTTGAATCCATATCTCTGAATATATTGTATTTTATCACGGATATTCTAATATTTCAAGAAAGATTCTTTTATTTACAATTTTTAGAAGAAGCGTATAGACGATTGTATTCCGTCAAAGTGTAGGGGTGGAACGTTAAAAAAACATATTTTTTATAGGATTTACGGATATAAATATAAATCGTATATTTTTATTAGAGATTGTTGTTTATAAGGCAAAAGCGAGTATCTCAATCTTAACAGAAGGGTGTGACAGGTATGAAATTTAAGGACAATGTGGTGCTTGTGGTCGGTTCCGCGACAGGCATGGGAGAGGCGACCGTCAGGAAGCTCCTGAGCGAGGGAGCGCATGTTATCGCGTTCGACCTGCGGGAGGACGCGTTGGAGGAGCTCGGGGAGGATATTAAGGACGAGCCCGGCACCTTTGAGCCGTATGCCGGCGACGTAAACGACGCGGAAAAACGTAAGGGTGCTATCGCGTTTATCAAGGAGAAGTATGGCAGGCTGGATACCTTGGCTTATGTCGCGGGTACGCTGGACCTCATGACTCCCCTGCATCTCTGCGACGACGAGCTTTGGGATTACGTTATGGACGTTAATGTCAACTCGACCTTCCGGATGGTGCGCGAGGCGCTGCCTCTGCTGCTGGATCATGAGGACAAGACAGCTAACATCGTTATTGTCGGCTCCGTCGGCGGTATTTACGGCGCTACCGCGGGCGCCGCGTACATTACGTCTAAGCACGCGGTGCTCGGGCTTATGAAAAATATTGCGTGGACCTATAAAGATCGCAATCTCCGCGTAAACGCCGTTAATCCGGGCTCAGTCGCAACCTCTATCTTGGAGAATGCCATGCTGAGATGGCCGGACCGCTCACCCATGCACCCGGAAGGAAATGAACCGTTTGTAACAAAAGGCGCTGTTTCGCTGGGCCTGGGCATTATGGGCGACGCTGAAGACATTGCTGACGCGATCTGCTTCCTCATTTCCGACGAGGCAAAATTCATATGTGGCGCCGAACTTACGGTGGACGGAGGCTGGACTTCCTTTTAACCCCGTTCCAATTATGTAACAACTCAAAAATTTATTTCAGGAGGTAAACAAAATGGCACTATCAGTTGACAGCAAGGTTAAGGAACTCATGAAGAACCCGCAAGCGGCGGATATTATGGAGAGGTATTCTCCCGGCTTTAAGACCGACAAGCAGATGAAGCTTGTGCAGGCTCTGACATTCCGCGCGCTGGCAAAGTTCCCGCAGGCGAACATTTCCGACGAAACTCTTGACGCAATCGACAAGGAACTGGCGGAGCTCGGCTAAACGTCCGTTCAGGCTGTGGGAACCTTTTACGTTTCCGCAGCCTGATGCCGCATAGAGATTTTAAACAGGTCTAAGATAAAGGAGGCAAGGAGAATGCCCTTAAAAGATAAGTTAGATATGTATAAAGGCGTAGAAACCGTATGGGGAAAAATTATACCGGAAAAGGAAGCCTACAAATACGCGCTCCGGCAGATTTCGTCGTTCTGCGCGAACCTGTTTCAGGTGATGCGAATACTTGAGCCGGACTATGAAAAAAGAACCGAGGCAATTTGTGAGATTGCTTATGACATGAACATGTCGGCATCCTCGGAGGAATATCTCAACAGCTATTATGACGAATGGAACATTCCGGAATTTTGCGAGCGTTCCTCCTGGCTAGGAGCCATATTCGGTGATTCCGGCGATGAATACGAAAACATGGCAGGCCGTGTGATTCAGTTCACTCGTGACCGCGTGGAGAAGGAGCTGGACACCTGCCCGTGGGATATCGTAGGTTCAGAGCTGTGCAATATGACCACCGCCATGTTTACCGCTAATTTTGACCTGTGCAGTGTTAACAACACGGAAAACGAAGTGTCCCTGAATATGTGTGAGGCCAGAGGCTGCGGCGATATGCACTGCCGCGTGGTAGCCGAGCGGCGGGACGTATTCAACCTTCCCAAGCAGGGGTGGCTGGACCATATGGGTACGCCGGCGCGCGAATGCCATGTAACTCCCAGAGAGAGGATGGTAAAGGAAGGCCAGCTTTTACGCAACGGCGTCTATTCCAACGCCTTTGGCGAGGAAAAAACACTGGAATGGGCGTATCGCTGGGTTGCGGAAAAAGGCTGGGTCTGGTCTGTGAGTTTCCCGCTGGTTGCCATAAGGGATATGGCTTCCTCAGATGAGGAATTTGAAAGAATATTCAAAATCGTATTCAGTACGGCCGGCAAAAATGCGTTTATTGACCCCTTTGCGGTTGAAGGCATGCGGAGTTGGCTCGGCGTCCCCCGCGAGATAGACGACAACGACGGCCGCCTGATGGGCGGATATATCAAGACACAGCTCGATACGCAATTGGTTCCCAACGAGCTGGTTCGCTTCGACGCGGATGAGGTTCGCATCAAGGTACAGCCCGAAAGCTTTAACGGCAGATTCCCAATGGCCCCGATTGACGAGCTAACAACCGGATTTGAGGCGCTCTGGCACAATATGGTCAAAACCATGGTCAGTCCCGAATGGTCGTGCTGGTTCGAGGGTAAGGACGATGATGATATGTTTATCATCGTGGGCAAAAAAATTGATAAAAAAATGATATAAGGAAGGGGGATTTCGACATGTTATTCAAAAATGATCAGGCGGCAAGAGCCCAGCATAACGCGGTAAGAACCAATATCGGCTGGTACAAATGGACTCATGATCTGGTGGAGGTCAAGGGAAAGGACGCTGCCGGTTTCCTGGATTATCTCTATGTAAACGCGATTGCCAAGGCCGGTATCGGCAGAAGCAAATATACGACGATGCTCAATGACGCGGGCCAGATTATAGATGATGTCATCGTCACACACATAGGTGAGGACTACTATTGGATTTCCACTCTGTACGCGCCCCAGTTAATTGCGTGGATGGATCAGAAAAAGGACGGCCGCGACGTTACATACCAAGACATCACATCAGAGGTAGACATGTACGCGGTTCAGGGGCCGAACTCCCGCGCCCTGATTAACAGTCTGGCCGCCGCTCCCGTTGACGGGATGAAGCGGTTTATGATGATTGACTCCGTGATTGACGGCATCGCCGTCAAAGTTCATAAAAGCGGTTTTACGGGTGAGGAGGGCTACGAAATATACTGCGCCATGTCCGACTCCGGGTCTATCAGGAACGCCATTGTGAACGCCGGTAAGGCGTTAAACGCGGTCGAGCTGACGATACTGGAGGTATATGTCCGAAGCCTGCCTGTGGAAAAAGGCTTTGCCCTGCGGCAGGACTTATACGGCCTAAGTCCATATGAGGCTGATTTAGACTGGTCGGTAGATTTGAGCAAGAATTTTGCCGGTAAGGAAGCCGTGCTCCGGGTCAAGGAAGAAGGCTCCCAATATAAGCTGGTTGGCATCGAGTACGAAGCGGAGTCCTATGAGGATATCGCGCAGCGTGAGCGGGTCTATTATCAGGGCGTAGACGTTGGCTTTGTCCGCGCGGCTATTTACGGTTATACCGCAGACAAAAACATCGGCTTTGCGGTAGTCGAAAGCTCAAAAGTTCCCATCGGCTCCAAGGTAACAGTCGGTGAAAACCGCTCCCCGGCTAAAATAGTCAACAGAATCTGGGTATGACCTGCGGTGAAAGAGGAAAAGAAATGGCATACAAGAGCGATATAGAGATTGCCCAGGAGACGGAGCTGCATCCTGTCTGCGAGGTAGCAGACAGCCTTGGAATCAACAAGAAATATGTTGAACAGTACGGCAGCTATAAAGCGAAAATAGACTACAACCTGCTTGATGAAATGAAGGATAAGCCTGACGGTAAGCTGGTGCTGGTAACGGCGATCACGCCCACTCCGGCGGGCGAGGGTAAGACTACTACGACGGTTGGACTTTCCGATGGTCTGCGCGCCATCGGAAAAAAGAGCGTGGCCGCCCTGCGGGAGCCTTCGCTTGGCCCTGTGTTTGGGGTCAAGGGCGGGGCTGCCGGGGGCGGATACGCTCAGGTAGTGCCCATGGAGGATATTAACCTGCATTTTACCGGAGACTTCCATGCGATCGGCGCGGCAAACAACCTGCTTGCGGCGATGCTGGATAACCATATCTATCAAGGTAACGAGCTTAATATAGACACCCGGCGCATAGCGTGGAAGCGTGCGGTGGATATGAACGACAGACAGCTTCGTTACATAACGGACGGCCTCGGCGGCCGCGTAAACGGCATGCCGCGTGAGGACGGCTTTGACATCACCGTCGCCAGCGAGGTCATGGCGGTGCTGTGCCTTTCGAGCGGTATTGACGACCTGAAAGCTCGTCTTTCGCGTATCATCGTGGGCTATACCCGCGAAGAAAAGCCTGTAACGGCAGGACAGCTCAACGCGGCGGGCGCAATGGCGGCGCTGTTGAAGGATGCTTTGAAGCCGAATCTTGTGCAGACCTTAGAGCACACCCCGGCGTTCATCCACGGCGGGCCTTTCGCCAACATAGCCCATGGCTGCAACTCTATGATGGCAACCCGCATGGCATTAAAGCTCGGCGACTATGCCGTTACCGAGGCGGGCTTCGGCGCGGATTTAGGCGCTGAGAAATTCTTAGACATTAAATGCCGCATGGCGGGACTCATCCCTGACGCGGTGGTCATAGTAGCAAGCGTCCGTGCCCTGAAGCACCATGGAGGCGTACCAAAGGCGGATTTGGGCAACGAAAATCTCGCGGTACTCGAAAAGGGGCTTCCGAACCTGTTGCAGCATGTGGAGAACATAACGAAGGTGTTCGGCCTGCCTGTGGTGGTAGCCATCAACGCCTTCCCCACCGACACCGCCGCAGAGCTGAAGCTCGTGGAGGAAAAGTGCAGGGAGCTGGGCGTAAACGTGACTCTGTCCGAGGTTTGGGGCAAGGGCGGTGAAGGCGGCAGAGCGCTTGCCGAGGAGGTAGTGCGCCTGTGTGAACAGCCTAAACAGCTTAATTTCTCCTATCCCCTGGAATACAGCATTGGAGAGAAGCTGGAGACGATCTGCAAAAAGATTTACCGCGCGGACAGCGCGGAGCTCACCGCCAACGCGAAGAAGCAGGCGGCGCAGCTTGAAGAGCTGGGATTTGGGAATCTGCCCATCTGCATGGCGAAAACGCAGTACAGCTTCAGTGATGAAGCAAAGCTTCTCGGTGCGCCTCGTGGGTTCAAGGTGACCATTCGCAATCTGAAAGTTTCGGCAGGTGCGGGCTTCATAGTTGCTTTTACCGGTGATATCATGACCATGCCGGGGCTACCTAAGGTGCCCTCCGCCGAAAAGATAGATGTTGACTCTGCGGGCAGGATAAGCGGACTGTTCTAAGAATCGAAACGGAAAATTTGCGGACGAGATATATCAGGACGTCGCCGCAAGGTTCAATTGAGGTGACCAGACTATGGCAGAAATACTAAAAGGGGCGCCAGTCGTGGCGGCATTGAATGATTCGGTGAACGTCTTTTCACCCGCTGAAATGACCGCGAACTACGCCAAGACCGGTAAGGTAAAGGCTGAAAAGCCCATTGGAAAGCTGTTTATAATGGCGGTACTTGCGGGGCTGTTCATAGCCTTCGGAAGCGCGGTGGCAAACACGGCCTCGCACTCCATTTCGGACGTTTCGACCGCGCGTATCGTCAGCGGTCTGCTGTTTCCGTTCGGGCTGGGTATGGTGATGCTGATGGGAGCGGAGCTTTTCACCGGCAACACTATGATTAGCATTTCAGTATTAAACCGGGACACCACGGTAAAGAGGATGCTCCGCAACTGGGGTGTGGTGTATCTGGGCAACCTTACCGGGGCGATTCTTTTAGCGGCGGGGTGCGCCCTGTTCGGTCAATTAAATTATTCCTCGGGAGGTCTGGCGGTATATACGATTAAAATCGCCGCTGCCAAATGTGCAATGCCTTTTGGAAATGCCTTCGTGTTGGGCTTTTTCTGCAATATCCTCGTATGCACCGGCGTGCTCTGCAGCCTGTCCGCGAAGGACACGATAGGCCGCATCGCCGGAGCATACATACCGGTAGCTTTCTTCGTCATCTGCGGCTTCGAACACTGCGTTGCGAATATGTACTACATTCCTGCAGGAATTTTTGCCATGCAGGTTCCCAGATACGCGGTGCTTGCCGCGGAGGCCGGGACTAACACGGCAGTGCTTTCTTGGGGCAATTTCTTTCGGATCAATTTGCTGCCGGTAACCATGGGAAATATCCTTGGAGGCGTGGGTGTCGGTATTATCATGTGGGCATGTAATCTGCGTCCCGCCAAGTCTCCCTAAATTCACGCGTCTCAGACGGAGCTTGAGGAAAGTACCGAGACTCGGGTGTAAAGACCATAAAGGAGACCATAAAAATGAATCGAAAAGATAATGACAAGTTAAAGATATTAATAAATGTTTCTCTGCTCATTGCGCTGGAGGTAGTATTAAGCCGCTTTTGCTCCATAACAACGCCTATTGTGAAGATAGGCGTTGGCTTTATGCCGATTGTAGTCTGCGCCATAATGTTCGGGCCAATATGGGCGGGGGGAGCGGGCGCGCTCGCGGATGTAATAGGAGCTACGCTGTTTCCAATCGCCGCATATTTCCCCGGCTTTACCGTTTCCGCAGCGCTCACCGGAATCGTCTTCGGGATTTTCCTATATAAACGCAAGGGCACGATTCCCCAGCTTGCCGGGGCGGTAGCAGTTAACTGCCTGTGCATCAGCCTTCTGCTGAACACCTTTTGGCTGACTATCATAATCGGCACGCCTCTTTTAGGCCTGCTGCCCACCCGTATCGTGCAGAACCTTATTATGATACCCGTTCAGTTCGGCGTATTGAAGCTGCTGCAGAAGCCCATAAGTATTTTCGCCAAATGGCAGATTTCACAAACCGGAGACAGCGGATAAACCGGAAGGGTTCCCTTTATAACCTTCGTTGAAAATAGTACTTCATCTTATTTATTACGTCATTAAAGTTGAGCGGCTTTCCGACATGATCGTTCATGCCGCTCTCTAAGCATTTTTGAATGTCTTCCCGGAAAACATTAGCCGTCATTGCAATGATTGGAATTTCCTTAGCCTTCGGGAAGTCAAGTGCACGAATACGGCTTGTTGCCTCTAATCCATCCATCTCCGGCATCTGTATATCCATAAAGATCATGTCGTAGCGCTCCGGTGCGGCACTGAACATCTGCACCGCCTCAACGCCATTCACCGCGCAGTCAATCCGAATCTTCGTAGCTTCCAGCATAGCAAGTACGATTTCGCGGTTGATTTCCACGTCCTCGGCCAACAGCATACAATACCCCTCAAACATACCGTCTTTATCAATCTGCCCATCCCCGGTATCCGGTTCGTCGTCGGGACTGCCAATACATTCACTGATACAATCGGCCACTGCGGACGGAAACAGCGGTTTAGCCAGAAATATATCCACACCTGCGGCCTTGGCGTCATCCTGGATCAATGCCCATTCCGTTGAGGATATCATAATAACAACGCATTTCCCGGTATCATAATTCTTAATTAAGCGCGTTAACTCGATGCCGTTCATGCCGGGCATTTTCCAATCCACAAAATATAAATCATAGGAGCCGTTGGTTTTAATTAAATCGTATGCTTCTTCGCCGTTGGAAGCAGCATCACACGTAATGTCAAAGCGCTGCATGAACTCGATAAAATATTCCCGTATTTCCAAAGAATCATCAACCACGAGCACGCGCACATTTTTCCAACTGACATCCGGGCCCAAAAAGCCGCGGGATTCTCCGGAGCCGCGTTTGACCTGTACGGTAAATTTAAAGGCTGAGCCCTTACCCAGTTCCGATTCAACCCATATTTGTCCGTCCATCATATCAACGATACGCTTGGATATTGCCAGGCCAAGCCCGGTTCCGCCGAATTTGCGCGAGGTGCTGCTCTCGGCCTGTTCAAAGGATGTAAACAGCCGGGATTGCTGCTCCGGACTGATGCCTATGCCGGAATCAATTACCTCAATATGCAAAACACATACATTGTTTACTTCTTCAACAAAGTGTGCGTTGAGCCGTATTGAACCGTACTCCGGCGTAAATTTAACGGCATTTGATAGTAGGTTTGTTATGACCTGCGCTAATCGTTGATCGTCCCCGATTAATACGTTCGGTATTGCGCTGTCAATGTGAATGGCGAAATCCTGCTGCTTCTCATCCACTCGGAAATTAATGACGTTGACCACCTTCTGAAGCATCTTCTCGAAGTTGAATTCGTCATAGGACAAGGTAAATTTATTCGCTTCAATTTTTGACATATCCAGTATATCATTGATAACTCCCAACAGATGCGCGGATGCGTCTTCTATTTTGTCCAGACAGTAATCCTTCTTCTCGACATCGGAAGAGGATTTCGCAATGGATGTCATGCCGATAATCGCGTTCATGGGCGTTCGCATTTCATGGCTCATATTGGAGAGAAAATTGCTCTTGGCACGGCTGGCCGACTGTGCAACATCAACCGCCTTTTCCAATTCCTTTTGGAGCCGGATCGAATCCGTGATATCCTCAAGACTGCCAACTATACCTGTGATATTACCGTCTTTGTCACTTATAGGCGTGGTATGCGCACGAAACAGCTTGGAGTCAATTTCGGAGATCCAGTCCTGAGGCCCCTCGTGGAAGGTCTTTGCAACGTTTTCAATTATATCGAGGTGCCGATTCTTTTTCCGGGCAAGGTCAAGCTTTTTACCCTCCAGAAAAGCCGGTGTGACTCCTATCTCCTTAAGGTAAAGGCCGTTGAACAATGTAATTACATTTTCTCTGTCTACGCTGAAGATAGCCCCGTTGTAATTGGCAATTACAGCCTCCATTTTCGCGGCGGCAGCGCGTATTTCCATAGTCATTTCATTGCGCAGCAGAGCGTTTGCGATAAGCAGGCTGCCGGAGTGGAGGATTGATACCTCATTGAAGGAGAATACACGCTCTTTATGGCAATCGTCAAAACCGACAAAGCCCCAGAAATTATCCTGCAAAAACACCGGCACCACCAGTATCGACAAGATGCCCTGCACGGATAGCTGGGCCTGTTCTTCCGCAGACATGTCGCGAATCAGGCCGTTGATACTCTTACCGCCGGACAGCGTTTCCTCCCAGCCGGGGATATTTTCGCTGTATGGGATATCGATGGTGTATTCTCCGCCCTGCTGCGGCTCGGCACCCTCCGACCACTCGTACAACTGGGTGCAGTAAAGCTGCCCGTTTAACTTATGGTTTTTCCAGATATATACGCGGTCAACGCCTACGGAATCGGCCATCATGCCCATGCACTGCCACAGATCGCTCTCAAATTCGGTTGTCTCTGACTGCAGTAATATCGCAGCTACATCATTTACCGTATGTAAAAGCTTATCCTTATACGCAATCTCCCCCATCATTTTTTTGTAGTCGCGCAGATCCCGGGTATAACCGGCCACGATATATCCGCCTTCGTATTTTACGCGCACAAGGGTGATCTCAGACGGTACCGGTGTACCGTCCAGCTTTTGATGCATCCATTCAAAAACAATCCTGCCGCTGCGGAAGGCCGCGGCGATATTTTCCTGTGCTTTCTCCGATGAGAGACGTCCGTCCGGCTGGTATTCGGGTGAGAGTTCAAAAAACCTATCCAGATATTCCTGCTTGTCCTTAAGCTCAAATAGCTTAACCGCTTCCTCGTTACAATCAATATTGACGAAATCTCTGTTCCAAAGGTTACAGCAAAGAGGAGTCGCATCCAACATCAGCCTTGTGCGTTCATCCGCCTCACGCATTCTGGCCGCTGTTTCGCCGCGGTTAATTGCGCTGGCAAGCATCAGGCTGCCCGACCTCAGAATACTTATTTCGTCTTTTGTGAAGGCGCGTTCCTGATGGCAGTCATCAAAACTGACAAACCCCCAAAAACTATCCTGCAAATACACCGGAATCACCAATATGGACTTAATTCCAAATGGTTCCAGGCGTTCCTGCTCGGTTTTTGACATACTGTTTATCGGCCCGTTTACACATTCGCCTTGCCGAAATTTCCCTTCCCATTCAGGAATGCTTTCCAGATAAGAAAAACCGGTTTTGGTTTGAACGGTATTTTCCAGCGGCCCGGAGCTGTCCACCCATTCAAAGTGCTGTATATAATGGAGTAAACCGTTTCTCATTTCATTCTGCCAAATATAGATGCGGTCAACATCCATACAGCGGGCCATTAACTCCATACCTTCCCTGAGTGAACTCTCCGAATTCTTCTCATCTGACGCGAGCAGCACAGCGGCCGTGCTGTTTACCGCCTGCAGCAGCCGGCCCTGCCGTTGCCTTTCCCGATCCTTGAACAGGATCTGCTGATTATCCAAATCGGCGCGTTGGCGCATGCTCTGTATGGTTTGCGCCAGTTCGCCAATTTCATCCCGACGCTCGCTGCCGTAGATAGAGCTATCGCCGGAACTTGCTTCGGATATGCTGTCCGTCAGCCGGTTAAGCGGCAAGATTACGATCCGGCGCATTATGACGCTGCTCACTACGGTGTAAAGAACAAACGCCGACAGCATGGCAATAATCAGCGGCAAAAGCATTTCCATACCGAACAGGGAATCGGAGTTAAAGAAGGTTACAACCGTCCAATCGGAACCGGAGATCGGCGCAATGGATGCATAGCCATAGGAGCCTTCCTCAAGCTTAAATACTTCCGGTTCCATGCTGCGACCGAAGTATCCGTCGATGTTATCCAGATATGAGTCAATCGCCGCATCAACCCCAGGGTCCTCGCTAATTTCACTGATATGAAGCTCATTCCCATCATCATAAAATATGTTGTCTGCGGAGATGTAGCTGTCGATTCGAATCGTTCCGTTTTTATCTATGATAAATCCGCGGGCGTTTTCGTCATCATATTGGCTAAATAAATCTTCGAATACTTTATCGAATTGAATACCGGAGCAAAACACCCCCAATAAGTTCCCATTTTCCATCACCTTATGGTTAATCCATAAGCGCGATATACCGGTGGCTTTGTCAATATCGATATTGACGGTGTATTCATTGTCCGAATTGATACAGTCAAAATACCAGCGGTTATCCGAAACATCCGGGTCGAGAACATCGAATTGGATAAAGCCGGCAAGTTCTGTTTCAGCGGTAATCGGATACTCGTTTAACGACCCTTGTATGCCGCAATATAAGAGAGCGTTCTGAAGCATGCCGGCATAGTCCATTATTTCCTCGTAAGCGGCGGTCTTCTTTTCCCGATTATTCTCATCGGCAAACCAATCAACTAACGCCTGTGACCGGGACATTCGCTGCACAAGATCGAGATCTTTTTCTATGTATAATCTAAATTCTTCCATAGTCTTTTCCGAATAGAAACGGACATAATCCCTGGACACGTCGTCAGTGATGCCTATAAGCATAACCGTTATCACCCATGTTACCAAACTCAGAATTAAAACGAGCAGGATTAAATTGGTATAGCGAAATTGCCTTGCGATTTTATTCTTTCTCTGCGGTGATTCCGATTGTCTAAGTTGGCTCATTTATATAACCTCCGGCTCTTTTTATCTTTCAAAGTGGATTAGAAAAAGTTATTGATTCGGCCTGTCATATGCTCATACAATTCTTGTTCTATATATAATAACATTTATTTAGGATCTTTGGTAGAAGATTTTACTATATCCATAGATTGATTTTACGATATCCCTGTGCAACAATTTCAGTGACTTTCTTACGTATTTTCTTAGCAGGCTATTTCAGGCCGGCTTAGTGCGTGAGCAGGCCGCCTTCCAAATATTTTTAAAAAATTAAAATTTCCTATTTCAAAGTGTACGTATTTGTAGTAAAATGGGTCATGGAAAATTAGTAAAATATGGAATATAAAACTCCGTTTGGATCATCGAGCTATACTGAGTGTAGGGTAGAGCTTGGGCAATAAAATTGTTGAGGATAAATACATAAAAGAACCTAAACCCCTTATAAATCAAGGGTTAAAGATTCCGAGAGACTATTAATAGAATTGGAGATAAAAGTTTATGCGAAGTAAAAAACAACTGAAAAGCAGCAAAATGTTGTTGTGTGTGCTTCTGGCTTCTATTCTTATGTGCTGTATTGTTCCGATGGGATTTTCCGTTTTCGCTGAAGAGGAAACGTTTGAAACGCTTACATATACAAATAGTATCAGCGGAATGTTATGGCTGGATATGTTTGAGGATGATTCCAACGGCATATACAGTGGTGACGGTATACGGCAAGACGAGGAACCGGCTCTTTCCGGATATACCGTAAATCTGTATAAAGCAGAGGACAGGGACAATGCGGTCGCTGTAACCCAAACGGATGCGGACGGCAAATACGAATTTACAAACCTTGAACCAGGTATATATGCCGTCGGTGTAGACGGGACTATGGATGGTACGGAGTACCTGCTGCCTATTAATAGAACTGCCAATAATAAATTTGCGATGGAATATGGTGCCAGGGCGGATGATTATCTGTATGCTTACACCGACCCAATCAAGATAGCCGAGGATAGCGTCGCCGCCGGTATCGACGCCGGCATGTGTATTTTGCCGGAGGTTGAGACGATGGATGATTATCCTTTTTGGCTAACAAGCGAAAACAATTCGTTTGGATGGGGACAAGAAAGTCTGAGTAGTATAGCATGGTGTATTAATAGTGCGTCAGAGTGGGCTCTGGATACAGAATTTGAAATTACTGTTCGGACGAATTATACCACCACCATAGACTGGGATAATTTAAGCATCAATAGAGGCGGCGTAAGCATTAAAATTATCTCCGCGGACACAAGAAACCCTTGTACCATATCCGCCGGTTCCTTTCCCCGCAGGGCGCTTATTGACTTTAATAGCAAAGGCTGCACGCTGACGTTGCAGAATATTATAATAGACGGCTCCGGTTTAACAGGCAATACGCAAGTGGGTGTAGATTTACAGGATGGAACCCTTACAATGGAGTCTGGTTCCAAAATACAAAACTTTAATAATCTTGCGAATAAATGCTTTGGCGGCGGCGCTTTATTAAACTGCACGTTTACCATGAAGACCGGCAGCGAAATTACCAATAACGCGGCTACTGGGAGCGGCGGCGGTATAAGCTTAACAAACAGCACACTTAAAATGAGTGGTGGCGCCATCAGCGGCAATACAGCCGGCTACGGCGGCGGCGTGCAGTTAAATAGCAGCACGCTTGAAATGAGCGGCGGCACCATCAGCGGCAATACAGCCAAAGCTGGCGGCGGTGTGAATGCGATAATTTCGGACCAGTATCCATCGCGTCAAAGCGCAATTATCCTGTCCGGCAGTGCTGCCAGTACGATTATCAGCGGCAATACTGCGACAGTCCACTCCGGCGGCGGCATACAAATAGAGAACGGCGCTCTTGTCATGAGCGGCGGCTTAATCGGAAGCACAACTGCTAGCGGCGGCAATACAACCCACTCCGGCGGCGGCGGGGTGCAGCTAATGGACAGCGAGTTTACCATGACCGGCGGCACAATTGCAGGAAATTGGGCTGTCGATGGCGGTGGAGTGAATCTATGGAGAAAGGACATTTGGGATGAAAGCGGAAGTAGTAGCACTTTCTCCATGGGCGGCAATGCTGCTATCAGCGGGAATACGGCAACTGCATCCGGTGGGGGCGTGTTTGTTGGAAATACGTGCACGTTTTTGATGAACAGCGGCACAATAGGAGGCGCAGACGCTGGTAATAAGGCGAATAACTCCGGCGGCGGCGTGTATGTTTATTACGAAGCGGCCGGCGGCACTGGCTTTTCGATGACCGGCGGCATCATCAGCGGCAACGTCGTGACAGGCACGCTGGTGGGCGACGGCGACGATACGGCTGTTTATGGTCATGGCGGCGGCATCGCTTTTTATATCCAGAATAAAGCGTTTTGGAACGACACTTACCCGTTGGAGATAACCTTTACCGGCGGAGAAATCAGCAATAACACGGCGATCATCGGTGGCGGAATAGGTTTTTTCAATAACTCTGAGTGGGAGAAAAAAGTAGGATTTACCGTCGGCAACATAAAAATAACAGGGAACACTGCTAAAACCCTTGGAAGTCTTGGCGGTATCGGCGGTGGCGTGGGGACGGACACGCCTTATTCGGGCGACGGCATTACCCTTACGATCAATGGCGCAACGATCGAAGGTAACACGGCGGAGAATTCCGGCGCCCCATACTATATGGGCGGTAACGGCGGCGGTGTATATTGTGACCCCGGCGCCACGTTTGTTATGTATAGCGGTACCATCAGTGGTAATACGGCACTGGGAAGCGGCGGTGGAGTATATTTTCATCAGGAAAACCCTGAATGGGGAAGCAGCGACACCGATACCTTTACCATGACGGGCGGCGAGATTCGTAACAACACCGCATACGAGGGCGGGGGCATCCTCCTTTTTGCTTACAGACCCGCAACGGTATCCAACGGTGTCATTACCGCCAACACGGCCGCAAACGCCGGTGGCGGAATCTCTTTTAAGGATGGAAGCGGGAAATTAACAATAGATAACACGACAATCAGCAATAATAGAACCTATTCGGATGGTAACTGGGGTCTTAATCATGGCGGCGGAATTTATGTAGTCGCCCCCGCAGAGCTTAACATAAAAAACACGACTTTTACCAGTAATTACGCAGCAAACGGCGGCGGCGGGATTTTTACAACCAGTGTGTATGCTGAGAATGTCCCCGGGTATTATGATAACCTGTATATCGACGCGACGGTAGTATTCCGCGACAATGCAGCACTGAACAAATATGAACCCCCGACAGCCAAAACGATAGCGGATTTTCTAAGCACAGTGAAAAATACGACAGACACCAACACTCAAACGAACTATCTTCACGCCTTAAACCATTATGATATTAATAGAACGCAGTATAAAATCGTAATAACATTCTGTGACAAAAAGGGCATTTCGTTTGATCCCCCGTATTCCATGACAAAATATATAAGGAACGGTGACCCTTTCACCCTTTCCGACATTGTAGCCATACCGGCAGGTTATGCGCTTATGTCGTGGAAGGCAGAGGATACAGCTGATGCAAAGGTTACAAATAATACAGCAGTTCCTCGGACGGATACAACCGTTGCGCTGGACTACGTGTTTGCAGATACAGATATATTCTTGTACCACCAGATCGTTTTTGAATTCTATAAGGTAGATGAGAATAAAGATTCCATGGCGGGGGTGGAGTTTGCGCTTTATGAATGGGCAGGGACCGGCAGCGCGCCGGATCTGGTAACCGAATCTACGGTCGGTACGGAGGCCTGGGTGCTTGTGGGGACATTCGTAAGCGGTGAGGACGGCCTTGTATCACTTCCGGCTGTGGCAGGTACATATCAGCTTGTGGAGACAGAAACATACGAGGGATACCAGCTTCCTCAAGGGCAGTGGCAGTATACGGCGTACCCAACAGGAACGATAAGCGACCCACAGTTGAAAGGTGACCCGTCCCCGGCTTTCTATTATACAGAAAGCACGGATGGAGAAAAGGTATATTACCTGCTGAATTACAGGAATACAGACATCCCGCTTTTGGGTGGGAGCGGAACCTTGCTATTCACCATAGCCGGCGTGATCTTGATTGGGACAGCGGTACTGCTGGCCGTATGGTCTTTTAAGAAACGCCGTAAATAGGCATGGATTTAGGTTATTTCAGCAGTAAACTGCTGAGTAATAATAAAAATTAAAAAAGGAGTCAAAAGCGTTGAAAAAGAGAGTAATTTCGCTTTTATTTGCAATGGTCATGTTGTTTACGTTCAGCATGACAGCGTTTGCAACAGCAACAGACGACCCGTTAGCCCCGAACACGGGCGACCTGATCATCCATAAGTATGCCCTGGAGGATTTGGATGACGCTTTAGCGTCAACACAAGGGGTGGTAGCCACAGATATTCCCGCTGACGCGCAAGCGGTAGAAGGCATTGCCTTTGATGTGTACAAAATCACTGTAGCAGAGGGTCAGGCTATACCGATAGGCGGCACCGGCGCTGCATACAGGCTGGTCACAACAGGAAATCCCCCGACAGACATCAAAGCTTTACCTTATCTGGAGATAACTCATGGAGGCAAAGCGACATACTATAACCTAACCAAACAAACCAGCCCTGGCACTACAGGAGCAAAAGGTGTATTGACCTATAGCAAGTTGGCTCGCGGATACTATTTCGTAGTGGAAAACCTGAGCGCATCTACCCCTAAAATTGGGGGCGCGGCTGTTTCATTCGATTCCACAGTCAATCCTTTTGTGGTTGCAGTACCCATGACAAACCCGGCAGGTAGCGGCTGGCTCGACGAGGTTCATGTATATCCCAAAAACCAGTCGGTTACGATCGGAAAATCCGTGGATAAAACCTCCGTCTCGGTGGGTGATGAAGTAACCTATACGATTACTCCATCCGTTCCGGCGGATATTATAGATGCAAAAAAATACACGGTTACCGATATTTTGGATGCGGCTTTGACCTATAAGACGGGCTCCGTGACCGTAAAAATAATCGGCGGCTCCAATGATGATGATCCATTAACGGCAGAAGGCTCTACCCCTGCTTATACTGTTACATATGACAGCGGTAAATTAGAAATTGCTTTTACAGCAGAAGGCCGTACTAAACTTGACGGTGCAACCGCAGTTAAAATTACGTTTAAGGCAAATGTAAACGCAGAAATTCTTAATACAAATCATTCCACCCATACTGTTGAAAATACAGCGACATTAACCCTTACAAACCAGTATGACCATACTTCTGAAACGACATCAACTGCAGGAAAAACCCATACAGGTCAAATTGAAATCTCCAAAGTCGAGGAAAATGGGACGACCGCGCTGCCAGGCGCAAAATTCCAAATTGCAAGCAGTGAAGTAAACGCAAAAGCTGGTAACTACCTGAAGAAGGACAGTGCTGGAAACATTGTTGACGTTGGTGAAACAGGCTATGTTACTGCAAATACATGGGAAGTTACATCGTCGAATCCAGACGGCATAGCCATATTCGAAGGTTTGGCTGATTATATTGACGGAGATCCGGTATCATATAACAGCTATTGGATCATTGAGACAGCGGCGCCTGATGGATATAACCTCTTAGGCGACCCGATCCAGATAGCCTTTGATAATACAGCTACCGAAGAAAACGTTTATACGATAAGAAAAACTGTTGTAAACACAACCGAATTCATACTGCCGGTAACAGGCGGCACGGGAACTCTTCTGTTCACCGTTGCCGGTATTGCCCTGGTGGGTGTTGCGGTAATCTTAGTGATTTTAAGCAGGAAGAAAACCTCTAAAACAAACTAATGGACACTGGTATACGGTACAGTACACCAGATATAATTGCAAAAATGTATCGAGAGGGAAGGCTAAACTCCTTCCCTCTTTATATAAGGAGACCGGAATGAAGAGAACCGTTTTGATCATAGTCATATTTTTGCTGGGGGTAGGTTTGCTTGCATATCCCTCTGTCAGTAATTACATTGCCGAGAAAAACGGCTCTTATGCCATCGATTCGTATGACGAAGCCATTGCGGAAAAAGATGAGGAATTCCTGAGCGCTGAAAGGCAAAAAGCACAGGAATATAATGAGAGCTTACTGGGCGCTCCCGTCCGTGACCCGTTTATCCCGGGTTCCGGTATCGTCATGCAGGATGACTATTATGAAATACTGAATATAGGCGGTATGATGGGATATATAGAGATTCCGAAAATATCTATTAAGCTGCCGATATACCATGGAACAAGCGAAGAAGTGTTAAAAAAAGGAGTGGGACACTTGGAAGGCTCCACTCTGCCGATCGGCGGCGAGGGCACCCATTCCGTCCTCACAGGCCATACAGGGCTCTCCAGCGCAAAGCTGTTTACGGATTTAACCGTGCTGCAGGAAGAGGATTTGTTTTATATGTATATATTAGACGAGGTTCTGGCCTACGAAGTGGACGAAATAAGGGTAATAGAGCCAGAACAAACCACAGATTTAAAGCCGGTAAGCGGAGAAGATTATTGTACACTGCTTACATGTACGCCTTATGGCGTAAACTCACACCGTCTGCTGCTGCGAGGCACAAGAGTAAACTATGTTCCTGAAACAAAAGAAAGTATTGCGGAAACGCAGTCAAGTGCGGACAGGATGTTAATGCTTGCGGTGATTATCACTTCCGGAATCATGCTTATCCTTATCACCATTACAATCATTGTAAAGCGAAAACAGCTTTATAAGAAACAATAATCCGGCTGTGGGGATAGAGAATTGAGAAGAAAAGTCATTTTAATAATAGCCGCTATATTGTTTATAACTGGGATCGCTGTTACGCTATATCCGCATGTCGAACGAAAGCTGTATGATATAAGAGCCGAGAATTTAATAAGAACCAGTATACAGCAGTACGAACAAATGGATTTATATGACCTGTATCTTTTAATGCAGGAATATAACAATAATATCTATGAGAACCATCAGGAGGGCCTTACCGACCCCTTCTCTTATGAACAGGCAAGCTTTGATTTAAGTCAGTGGGGATTTGATGAAAACATGATGGGATATATTGAAATTCCCGCTATGGATATAAAGCTTCCGCTTTATTTGGGTGCAACGAAAGAAAATATGAAGAAAGGTGCCGCGCATCTTTCTAACACAAGTCTGCCCGTAGGCGGAGAAAATATAAATTCCGTTATTGCCGCGCACAGAGGGTATCAAGGTGCCTATATGTTTCAGGAGATTGAAAGATTAGTGATTGGTGGCGAAGTGTTCGTAACCAATTTCTGGGAAACATTAACCTATCGGGTAACAGAAATAAAAGTAATTTCACCAAATGATATAGAGGAAATTTTAATACAGGACGGAAGAGATTTAGTAACCCTTATCACATGCCATCCATTCAGACATAATTATCAAAGATACGTCGTTTATTGTGAACGGGATGAGCTTGCGAATGTCTACGAGGAATAATAAAGAGTGGTCTCTGCGGATCCTCCGCATTCTGACATAAGGACAAATTCTATCTTCATACCATTAAGAAGGAGGCTCTGTCGCAAAGGGGTGGTGTGATCTGAGGAAAGAGCGTGAGTTTTCGTATGTTGGTGAGCCGATTCCGAAAATTGACCCGGTAAAAAACGCGGATTTTTTACTTCAACTTCAAAAGGCCATGTTATTATCGCTTGTGCAAAGAGAACGATTAAACGCCTCACAAATGGAGCGCGTTATGGAGGAACTGGAAAACCAGCATTACAGGAAATAACCACTGCCAAGCGGAACGCTTGGCTTTTTGCATAGAAAGGGGTATTATGAACCAATATGAAAAATTAAATCAAAATAAAGGGATAGAAGAAAGAATATATGCAGAGCAGAAAATTTATAAAGTCGGCGCATATTGTCGTGTTTCTACAGACAAAGACGACCAGGCGAATTCCTTTGAAAGCCAGCAGCGGTATTTTAAGGAGTATATCGAACGTATGCCGGATTGGGAATTATATGAGATTTTTGCCGACGAGGGTATTTCCGGTACCAACACAAAAAAGCGCAAAGCATTTAACCGCATGATTGCAAGCGCAAAAAACGGAGCGATTAATTTGATAATTACGAAAGAAATTTCCCGTTTTGCCAGAAATACGCTGGATAGCATTTACTACACCCGTGACTTGAAGAAGCGCGGTGTCGGCGTCATCTTTTTGAATGATAACATTAATACCCTTGACCCGGACGCAGAGCTCCGCTTAACAATTATGTCGTCCATCGCGCAGGAAGAAAGCCGCAAGACCTCTGAGCGCGTGAAATGGGGACAGAAACGCCGGATGGAGCAGGGCGTTGTTTTCGGGCGGGATATGCTGGGGTATGATGTCCGGGACGGACAGCTATTTATAAACGAGGAAGGCGCGAAAATTGTCCGGCTGATCTTTCATAAGTTTGTGAATGAGGGCAAAGGGACGTATGTGATTGCCCGTGAGCTTCGGGAAGCGGGAATTCCCACCAGTACCCATATGAAACAGTGGTCGAATACCGTCATTTTGCGTGTTATCCGCAACGAAAAATACTGCGGTGACCTTGTCCAGAAAAAGACCTTTACACCCGATTATCTTTCGCACGAAAAGAAGTACAATAAAGGGGAAGAAGAATTTGTGATACATAAAGACCACCATGAGCCGATTATCAGCCGTGCGATGTTCGACCGGGCAAACGAGATTTTAGAAAGCCGTGCGGTTTCGCAGGTGGGCAAGGCAAAACACTCCAACCGTTATGCCTTTTCCGGTAAGATCAAATGCGGACGCTGCGGGGCAAGCTATGTGGCGCGGTATAAAAAAAGGAAGGACGGCAGCCAGTATAAATCGTGGCAATGCTTTGAAGCCGCGAAGCACGGAAACCGTCATCTGGATAAGGCGGGCAATCCGGTGGGATGTGTTGCGGAAAGCATACGGAACGAGGATGCGCTTCAGATCATGCGTATGGTGTGTGACAGCCTGGTTTACGAAAAGGACAGGATCTTTTCAAATCTGTTTCATGCGATAGCCGGCGTTGTTAAAGAGGATTCCGGCGTAGTAGATACCGCCGGGCTGGAAGCGAAAATTGGTCAGGCAGAAGAAAAGCGAACCCGCCTTATTGACCTCTATATGGGCAGCGATATTACCAAGGAGCAGTTTATCGCCGCACGGGATAAATGCGAGGAGGAAATAGCCGAGATCAAGAGCTTGATTGAAAACGCAGAACAACAGGAGAGGATCCGTCAGGAGCAGCAAACCTTAATCGGCGATATTGAGGGTGCATTAAGCGAGATGATAATCGGCATGACCTATGATGATGAATTTTATCGTAACATTTTAGACCGGATAATTGTTCATGACAGAGATCATATTGATGTTGTCTTAAACCGGCTGCCGTTTAAGTGGAATTATGCGATTGCAAAGGTACCAAAAAAGGGGTAGTGGGGGATCTCTCACTCACTCAACATAGGGAGGGAGTGCAAATAACGATTTAAAAAGAAATTCTTGTTTATATATTAAGGGATTTTTGTTATAATATCCTAAAAGCAAGGAGGAATGGAACATGAGTGCATGTACGAAAGCAGAATTGGAATTTAGTATTTTCCTGATTCACCGTTTAGCCGATTCATGGAAGATGTCTCCGGCGAAAGTTTATCAAAAACTCCTTGACACAGGAATTTTAGATGACTACATTATTCCGTGCTATGATACGCTTCATACACAGGGTGCAGAAGCACTGGTTGAGGATATTACAGAGTTTGTTCATGAGAGGGGATCCATTGCCGTAGAGGAGAGCTGGTATATGAAGACTATGATGTTGTGATTGGCAGTGTGGCGGATGATCAGGTGTTTCGTGTGGTTGATATGTATTTTCGAGGAATATGGCAAAAGAAACGAGTATTGGAAGAGCTGCGCTTCTATCGACGCAATGATCAGATATGTATTCTAAGCCAAAAGCTGTTGGATCGGGAAGTGAAATTTCTTAAGGCCTATGAGGTAAAATAAAATGATAAATGCCGAAGATCTGGAAAAAATCCATAGAGAAAACCTGGAGAATGATATTGTGGAATATCTGGCACAGAGCAAAGAAATCAGTCTGCGTCAGGCCATGGATATTTATTATAAAAGTAAATTATCCGAACAGATAGCAGAGGGCAGTTATGGCATCCAATATCTGGATGGAAAACACCTGGCTATGGATTTGATTGAAAATGAACCGGAGCTCTTTTGAATGTGCTTCAAGAAAAGCGCAGCCTTTTGGGGCGGAGAGTGTAAAGTCATTGAATCATTGTGTTAGCCCCTGAATGGAACATTTCAGGGGCTTCGCTACCGATATCCGTCAAGAGGCCCTTCGCTACCTTAAAAGGCATGGAGTAGCGCTGGGACAGGTAGCGCATCGAAGCGCCAATTTCGCCATCGGGGCCGCCGTACTGACTCATAATAAACTGCGCAATTTTAGGATTGGATTCCTTGATATTTATTGGGTATTGCAGCCTTTTCTCGTAATTCCACATTTAGCAGCTACCTCCTTCCCAGGGCCACGGATCGTCAAGCCAGGTCCAGTAAGTGGATGCGTCCACATCACTGATATGCAGCGGACCAAATTCCATTTTATACTGATCGGCGGCTTCCTTATAGGCATCACGCATGCTGGAATAGTAGGCTCTGGCTTCGATGTCACAAGGATGAGTATCCAGAAAGAGGCAGGCTTCATACATAGCAAAACCGTAGGTATAGATCTTTTGCATCAGGGCTTCACGGGTATTGTGCTGATTTCTCATCTTTTGCACCTCCCTACTTCCCAGGGATAATCCAGTTCACGAAAGATGGTGCCGATCGGAAGGCCTTCTTCGGGATCATACAGATCCTGCCAGACTTGCCAGGGAACATAAGCCATGCCGGGGGGAAATGCATCCAGCTCTTCTCGTGTATTTGCCTGGCGATTGAAACTGCATCTGGCCTTGGCAGCTTCTGCCATAGGAGATACGTTCATGTTACGGGGCATTCTGCCCATGCCGCGATTATTAGCATTCTCACGCGTCATCGCAGGAGGGGTATCTTGGCTGCAGTCGCAGTCCTCATTCCTGCGGCGCATGTAATAGTCAGGGGAATAGTTCAAAATTACATTCTCCTTTCCAGAAAAGGGTATGATTTGCTTTATTTTATGTATTCCGGCGGAAAATGTGAGCAAAAACTGCTAAAGCGGTACAGAAGGCTGCTTAGAAGAATTAATAATGATTTTACTCACGTAATTGCAGTGTTCGAATCATTGTATCTGCTTGCAGACGAATTAAATCCAATTCGTAAGATACTTCCTGTTCTGTAAATTCGTACAAAGATCTGGTATTACTATCCGTTTTCCAAAAATAAGGTGTTCCGTCATAAATAAAAGTATAAGCAACAAAGAACTCATATAATGGGTTTGTCTCTGTCGCAACGGTCACTTCATAACGCTTCATTTGGACACCACATATAGTCACATCTGATTCTTGTATAATTGTTGGTACTGGTTTCGTATTTTCCCAAAAACCGATTTTACTACGCAACGCCGGATCCTGTAAAATCAAAGGCAGGATCCCATCATATGTAACCGTCTCATCTAGTAATAATTCTCCCACTATTTCTCCGGCAATCTCACGCGGATAGAAAAAATCACCATCAGTCATTCCTCGATTTAGCTGGCAAGAGGGAGATTGTGATCCACCCAAGAATCCAAATATTGTAAACAGGTTGGCCCATTCACCTTGTTCGTTTGTAGTAATAGCTCCAACAGAGTTATTATAAAAAACATTTAAATAATTATCCGGATTCAGTTCAAAGAACCCCTCACCGTTATAGTGCGCTAAAGACAGAATTACATAATGAAGATATTCCTGGAGTTCTTCTTTTTCATAATTTTTGTGTTCATTATATGTCATACTAACACATATGGGTTGTTCCTCATACATAAATGAGTAGCCAATGATTGTTTTAGTATCCTTCTGTCTAAGGCCAGATTCCAATATGACTTCTTCACCTGTAGGGTCTACTTCAAAGTAAATTGTATCGTATGCTCCAACCTTTACTTCTTGGGTTCGGCTTAGTTCCGTAAGGTCGTGCAGACCGTCTGATGTTTCATCACTAAAAAGATGATCTTTGGAAAAAACAGCTAATGAATCTGCCTTTTCCTGTGAGATCGCTAAGGGGAGTGCAGCCAGGTCCGCTGTACCATCAAGCAGTGTTTCAATAGATATTTGATAATAATCATAAAAATCAGTATCTTGAAGTGAATATCCATGTGGATATACCATTGTTCCGCGCGTATAACTTGATCCAAGTCTGTCCATATGCGGAAAATCTGTCTTAATTTTTAAATTCACATGACCAAATGTCACATAAGGTTCACTATTTGAAAACAAACCCGTCACATTTTCTGCGCTATTGTCCATGGTGGTTGACTCAGTTGCATTACTTTCTGTTTTCTGCCCACACGCTGTAACCATAAAGGTCATTGAAAGTAATACAAGTAAACATAATAATTTTTTTAACATTTAAAGCTCCTTTGTTTTTTATATTAATACATTATCATACTTATTGTAATTTCACAACCATATTTTTATATTAATAAATTATCATACTTGTTGTAATTTCAAAATCATAAATATTGTATATTGTTGTAAAGAAGGAGATAATTTAACGGTTTTGTAGCCACAGGTATATCACAGGCAACGGCAATCATATTACTGAGGGATATGACACAAAAAGGGGTGCTGGAGAAAGTCGGAAGCGGTAAACTGGTGAAATATAAGCTGGAAGAATAGGATATTTATCACAGGAGTGGTATTTTTGGCTTTTTCTGTGGCATCGCTTGGTTGACAAAAGC
>Ga0153928_1000225_pt1 | contig 29345 bp, 25 predicted proteins | sample TSNJ012MetaG_FD_106656 | JGI IMG/M metagenome (GOLD analysis project Ga0153928, IMG submission 106656) | Attine ant fungus gardens microbial communities from New Jersey, USA - TSNJ012 MetaG | ecosystem: Host-associated > Fungi > Mycelium > Unclassified | place: USA: New Jersey, Wharton State...
CCGGGCACACCAGACCTCGGCGCCCAGGCGTTCCTGGGCGCTGAATTGGTCGGAGTTAGCTGTTAGTTCGCCAGAGCGTTGCCCTGTTTGCGTAAAGCATATTGCCTCCCATAGTGGCGTCCTAATTGCCAATATGTAGAACCTCGCACTTTTAAAATATGCACCTTCTCTTAATTGATACTTTTCATTATACACTTCAATCAAAACATGTCAGCACTGCATTTTTCAATCTCATCCGTGATCACGGGATCTACATGAGGGAATATACTTCCTGACAGCCCATAGGTTAAGGAAGGAATAAATCCTTTTACATTCCTGTAATTTGTACAGGCTTTGCGTACCTCTGCCCTTATCTCCTCTTCCGTGGAATCCGAGCGGTCTGCAACTGCTGCGTCAATTCCCCCCATCAGAGCCATTCGGCCATCCAGTATCTGGCCCATCTTAACAATATCATTTTGCGGAAGCACTCCCTGCCATATATCAATGCCGATCTCTGCCATCTCCCCGATAATCGGTTCCAGATATGAATCCGCATGATGCATTACCAATACTCCGTTGTCTTTCATCATACCGTAAATTCTTTCATAATGAGGTTTGAACATGGTTCTCCAGATTTCCGGACTGAAGAACAAACTGTCCTTGGCACCCCAGTCATCATGGGAAAGAATAATATCGGGCTTTAAGTTTTCAACCAGCATTTTCGCATATGTATAACGGTAATCTGCAATGGCCCGGATCAAATCCGCCATATCCTCCGGCTCCATTAAAAGATTCAATAATGTATCCTCAAACCCCATTAAAAAATGACATTGTTCAAAGATACCGGTTCCCATAAAGCCCATGACCAGTTGTTCATCACGGTTTACATTTGCAACAGATGCTTTTGCATCTTCCCAATCCGTACAGTTGGCTTCCAGATCAGGTACCTTTACGTAATCTCTCCACCGGGTAATATCAGGACATACTTTCGTCTCATCCGTCACATGAGGCATAGCTGCAACCTGATCTTCCGGAAATACAATGGTCGTTCCCCAGCAATCTATCGAAGTGGTTCCGCGAACACGGTTACTGCGGGTAAACTTGAAAACCGGATCATTCATAATCGGAACAAATGGATCATACTGATTCACAAAACGGTCAGGCTTTCCGTCCTTCTTCAATGTTACCAGCAAATTCTGTTTCTTAGTAAGCATAAAAGTCCTCCTTTTAACCTAAAATATTTACCTGTTCCCCTGTCTCTCAGAGACGTACTTACGTAAAAAAATTATAGATTTTAAGGATATTATAAGCCTAACCGTTCAAAAGATTAATACCCCAGAGCGTTTGATTTCGGTTCATTGGATTCCGACGAATTGTAGGAATAGGATTTCTCTTCTACTCAACCACTTTAATTGAAGTAATAACGGGCTGGTCGGCAGCGTTTACCGTACCATTACCGTCCTGAACAACAGTATCTTTACAAATCTGATCTACAATATCCATTCCACCTGTCACGTAGCCAAATGCCGCATATTTTCCATCCAGAGAAGTCGTACTGTCTTCCTGTACAATAAAAAACTGGGAACTGGCACTGTCGTATTCCATCGAACGCGCCATAGAGATTGCACCACGGGTATGAGAAAGGGGATTGTCCACTCCGTTCTCAGAAAACTCTCCTTTGATCGTTTTGTCTGATCCACCGGTACCGTTCCCATCCGGATCACCTCCCTGTATCATAAATCCTTCTATGATCCTATGGAAAGTTAATCCATCATAAAATCCTTCCTTCGCCAGATCTATAAAATTCTGGACTGAGATCGGGGCTGCATCCGGTTCTAATTCAACTGTAATGGTTCCATAATCCTTTACCGCTATTTCTACCTTTGGTTTACCTGATGTTGTGTCTTCTGATGTTGGGTCCTCTGATGTTGTACTTTCTGTTGCAGACGTTTCAGATGTTTTTGCTGAACCGCATCCGGTGAAAAACAGACTTAGCAGAAGCAGGGCTGCTATAGTAGTAAAATTTCTTTTCATGAATATGCCTCCTTGTTTTATCATATCTTGAAGTTTATCATAAAAATGTAATAAAATCTATTCAAATATACAAATGATTTGCACTATTAAGATTGTTTTGGAAGGAGGACGCCAAGAATCCCTGGGGAACTATCTTATGCGAACCGGACTCCTTCGGCGGTGGTTCCCGGCGTCCTATCTATTCCAGCTTCTCACTCCCCCAAAACTCCTTCCCACACTCCATTACGATCATAAGCGTCAACGGCCCCAGAAACACTCCGGCTAATCCATAGATACACATACCTGCATAAACCACCAGGGCAATCAGGATCGGATACACACCCAGTTTATCTCCCAGAAGCCTTGGTTCCAGATATTCTCTGACTGTATTGGCAACTAAGAAAATTGTAAAGTAAGCAGCCGCATGATAATAATCCCTCTGCAGCAGGCAAAGAATCGCCCAGGGAATTAAAATGGTTCCTGTGCCTATAAATGGAAGTGCATCCAGGAGCCCTATGACAACGCCAAGAAGCAGTGCATAAGGATTACCTGTAATCCAAAAACCCACCACACATATAGCCATTACAATTAAAATAATAGTTCCCTGTGCCTTTAGATAGGCGCCCGCCAGAATCCACAGTCTGTTAATAATTCTTGATATGCATTGGTAACCGCTGAATTTTCTTAACTTTACATGCAGGTCATCATAGTCTCTTTCCAATAAAATAACTGCGAAAATAACAATTAGGAAAACTCCTATTACTTTGAATATGGTCATTGCATATTCCAGTGAATGATTCAGAATATTAGGAAGGGTGTACATCTGGATATGTTCTACCGCATAGTTTATGATCTGATCTATAAACTGGCGTACATCTGCCTTTCCAAAACCAAATGCCTGCTCAACGGCGCTGCAGCAGCCATCTATCATTCCATCAAAGCTTGCCTGATATATACTGATGTTGTCTACGATGCCGCGTACCTGTTCAAACAGCTTGGACAATAAAAACCAACCTGCGACCGGAATTATTGCAGTAAATACAAAGAGTGAAATTATGGTAATCCATTCCTTTTTTATATACAGTTTCTCCTGCATCCTTTGTGCTACAGGATTCATCATTTTCACATAAATCCATGCAAACAAAAAGGGGGCCACATAAGGCAGTAAGTATTTCAAACCTATATAGACTGCAAGTGTGATACCTGTGATTCCTAACATCTTCTTATATTTCTCCGCCATCATACTCCCCTTTTTTAGCTTTAAAACATCTGCCGCCAACTATCATCCGCTGCAGATCTTTGTTCTTCTTTTGCTGTTCTAAGGTTAGTATATACGTTGTGATTACTTTCATTCGGTTTGTAAATACTTACCGAAATTTGTCAAAAGCCCCTCCTTTGGGATCACATGAGAAAATCATTTTTTTATTACTTTTGGGATGTTGAAAGGATAGCGAAAAGGCACAGAGAGCCATCTGGCGCCAGGTGTCTGATGCGTTGTCATTGTATTTTCTGTCACCGCAAATGGGACAGCCTGCGCCTGCCATCTGCACGCGTATCTGATGGTGCCGGCCGGTCAGCAATTCGATTTCCACCAAACTTTCCTGTTCTGTTTCTGCAAGAATTCGGTAATCAAGTTCTGCTTTTTTGGCACCTTTTGTTTCTTTTCTTACAATTTTAGAGAGATTTGTCTTTCCATCCTTCAGGATATAATCTACAAGACGGCTTTCTTTTTCAGGTGGTTTTCCCCATGTTACTGCCCGGTAAAGCTTTTTCATATTTCCGTTCCTTAATTGTTCACTTAGTTTTGCCGCCGCCTCTTTCGTTTTGGCAAATACGATTACGCCCTGTACCGGCTGATCTAAACGATGAATCAGACCTATGTACGGCTCTCCATTTGTCTTTTCCTGTGTGCTTCTGTAATTTTTTAAAATACTTACCATATCTTTGGTCAAGATACGGGCACTTTGTACCGGGATCCCGGCTTCTTTTTCACAAACGATCAATTGATTGTCTTCATATAGTATCCTGATTTCCATAAAATAATGACCCTAACTATTTTTTTTCTTCATTATAACCAGTCCAACGGTAATTGTACAGGCAAAATTTTACACAATTGTAACATTCTTGAAATAAAAATTTCTTAGAAATGTTGTAATATAGAATAGACTATAGATATTGCAGTATCTGCAATCCTATGCTTGAAAAATGAAAGGGGTAAATTATGAAAAATTTAATTGTTGGACAATCCGGTGGACCTACTGCAGTTATTAACAGCAGTTTATACGGTGTAATAAAAGAAGGTTTACAAAGTTCTGAAAAGATTGAACATGTGTATGGTATGATTAACGGTATTGAGGGCTTTTTGAAAGACCGCTATATGGACATGAGGGCAGATATCTCTGATGAGACTCTATCTGCGCTTCGCACCACGCCGGGAGCATATTTAGGTTCCTGTCGCTATAAGCTTCCGGAAGACTTAAATGATCCGGTATATCCAAAGCTGTTTGAAAAATTCGAAGCACTGAATATCGGATATTTCTTTTATATTGGCGGCAATGATTCGATGGATACCGTCAGTAAGCTGTCACGTTACGCTGCCTCCCATGACAGTGATATCCGAATCATGGGAATTCCTAAAACTATTGATAATGACCTGGTTCTGACGGATCATACTCCCGGTTTCGGAAGTGCAGCCAAATATGTCGCTACTTCTGTTTGTGAGATTGGAATCGATGCTTCTGTTTATGAAGCAAAGTCAGTGACTATCGTAGAAATCATGGGACGTCATGCCGGATGGCTGACCGCCGCTTCCGTATTGGCACGTAAATTCGAGAATGATAATCCGATACTGATTTATCTGCCGGAAGTTCCATTTATTCAGGATGCTTTTCTGAAACAGCTGGAAAAGGCTTTTGAGACGAGGAATAATCTGGTTGTTTGTGTTTCTGAAGGTATCAACGATGGGAAAGGCACATTTATCTGTGAATATGCCAGTGAAGTCGGAACTGACAGTTTTGGACATAAAATGCTGACCGGGTGCGGAAAATACCTGGAAAATCTTATTAAGGAGCGTTTGGGCGTAAAAGTGCGTTCTGTTGAACTGAACGTAAACCAGCGTTGTTCTACATTTGCACAGTCTTTGACAGATGCAAAAGAAGCAAGTAAAGCAGGTAGTTTTGGCGTACAGGCCGCTCTGGAAGGGGAAACCGGGAAAATGATTTCCTTTATCCGTGATAACAGTGTTTCTTATGATATCTCTTGCGGACTTGTGGATGTGAATGAGGTCTGCAATAAAGAGAAAACCGTTCCGCTTTCCTGGATCACCAATGATGGAAGCGATATCGCACAGGAATTTATTGATTATGCACTGCCTTTGATTCAGGGAAATCCGGCGATTCCAATGAAGAACGGACTGCCTAACTTTGCTTATCGTAAGTAATGGCATAATTAACTTTAGGTTATATGAGTAGACAAGGAAATGTAAACCTTCTAAAATCCTCCACAATGAGGACTATTCGGTTATTAATTTCATTGATCGGTATTATTTGGCTGGTTATAATAGGTTGCACTATCTATAATTTTTAGTTTATCATTTTTTTTAAAGAAGTGCACCTCGAAATTAAACATGAAGTAAGTATTTTGTTTAATATTTGAGGTGCATTTCAGGATTCAGGGATCCGGCTTAATAAGCCTTTCCCCAATAAACCATTTTTTTCGCCGGTTTTCCACAATGTATACAAGTACCTGAAATATTTTCCTGCACAAATGGTATGCAGCGGGATGTCACTCCTGCTTCTTCCTTCAGTGCATCTTCACATTCCTGGCAGCCGCACCACATGGCTTTGATAAAGCCTGGCTTATGCTCCGCAATATCTTTCAATTCATTTAGATCCGCTGCAGTATAGGTATGAGCATCCCTATGCGCCCTGGCTCTTTCAAACATTTCCTGCTGCATCGTTTCCAATACTTCTGCGGTTTTTTCCGCAATCTCTGTCAGCGGAGTCATGATCTTTTCTCTGGTATCGCGCCGTACAATGACAGCCTGGCCTGACTCTATATCTTTGGGTCCCAGTTCAATACGAACCGGTATACCACGCATTTCCTGCTCTGAGAATTTCCATCCCGGGCTCTTATCAGAATCATCTAATTTCACGCGAAGGCCTGCCGCTGCCAATGTTGCTTTTGCTTCTTCTGCCTTTTTAAGCACGCCTTCTTTTTTCTGCTGGATCGGAATGACCATAACCTGGGTCGGTGCGATTCTGGGTGGAAGTACCAATCCGCTGTTATCACCATGTACCATTATGATTGCTCCAATAATGCGGGTCGACAGACCCCAGGAAGTTTGGTGTACATGTTTTAAAGTATTGTCTTTCGCCGCATACTGGATATCGAATGCCTTTGCAAATCCATCGCCAAAATTATGACTGGTTCCTGACTGCAGGGCCTTACCATCATGCATCAGGGCTTCAATGGTGTAAGTTGCATTCGCACCGGCAAACTTTTCTTTATCCGTTTTCTGACCGCAGATGACCGGAATAGCCAGCGCTTCTTCAACGAAATCTGCATATACATTCAACATTTGAATCGTTCTTTCCTCAGCATCTTCTGCGGTCGCATGTGCGGTATGTCCTTCCTGCCACAGGAATTCTCTGGAACGCAGGAACGGTCTGGTGGTTTTCTCCCAGCGGACTACGGAACACCACTGATTGTAGACTCTTGGAAGGTCACGGTAAGACTGGATGTCATTTGCATAAAAATCACAGAATAATGTTTCTGAGGTCGGTCTGACACACATTCTCTCCTGCAGTGGTTCCATCCCGCCATGGGTAACCCATGCTACTTCAGGAGCAAAGCCTTCTACATGATCTTTCTCTTTCTGAAGCAGGCTCTCCGGTATGAATAACGGAAGATATACATTTTCTACACCGGTTGCTTTGAAACGCTTGTCTAACTCACTCTGGACATTCTCCCAGATAGCATAACCGGCCGGTTTGATTACCATGCAGCCTTTCACACTGGTATAGTCAATCAGCTCTGCTTTCTTTACGACATCTGTGTACCACTGCGCGAAATCTTCTTCCATAGAAGTAATCGCTTCCACTAATTTCTTTTCCTTTGCCATCTTTCATTCTCCTTTTTTATTCCATATTCCTGATAAATAACCTGAAAACCCCGGTCTCTCTGCTCTCGCAAAGGGACCGAGGTCTAATATCCTTCGGCGGTACCACCCTGATTAGCAGCGGCTGCTGCTCTCTCATAAATCCGTTAACGCCGAATATACGCTGTATTTTCATACAGGGCTCCAAGGCAGGTTCCAAATGCTCCGCACAAGAATCTCTCACCAAACAATTCTCTCTCTGGGGGTTGTCACAGATGTACTAATCCTTTTCAATGCCTGTTTTTATACGTATGGTCATTCTATTCCAATTTCTTTGGTTTGTCAAGATAAATACATGGCACTTTATTATATAAATACATGGCATTTTATTATATACGCGGAGGACTTATTTTAGAAATCAAAACAATCCATAAATTTACATTAAGTTATGGACATTTTTCTTCATCTTTGATAATGTATAGAATAAACGGGAACCAAAGGAAAAGAATAATTCTTAATATACGAAAGGCTGCCAATTATGAGAACACCTATTCTGTACCGAAAACGCCTGATCCCTGATGAGTGTATTTTGCTGAAAGATGATTTACTTCTGCATCGTGATAAAGAAGTCATTATTACCAAATGGAATACTATCCGCCCTAAGAAGACTCTGCATCATGGTATTTCCTGTTACTTTTTAACTCAGGGTATCAAAGTCAGTAAATTTTATGACCATTCCAGCAATTTTATATGCTGGTACTGCGACATTATTTCTCACAGCTATGACGAGAATACAGATACTTTTATATTTACTGATCTGCTGGCCGACGTGATTATATATCCGGATGGGTTTGTGAAAGTCGTAGACTTAGATGAACTTGCCGATGCGTTGAAAAATGGCCTGATGTCATCTGAGATGGTACATAAAACACTTATGCAGTTAAACCACCTGCTGACGCTGATCTATAACGGCTCTATTGCAAAACTGCAACAGTATATAGAGTTATCGGAAGCGGCTTCCGACAGTTAAGTATAATATAGTTTCAATTTATAATACATCGCTCATGTAGCCTTGACTTACAGGCTGGCGATGTATTGTTTTTAACTTTATTATTTATATTAAATCCGCACACCGCACTTCGAATCCCTACCATAAACGTTACCTCTACAGTTAACTCGATCCAGGCTGCCTCGCGGCACACAGAAGGTTCTACTTAGTGCTGCTGCATTCCTGCCCTGACACGATTCATAGATTTCTGTTGCGCAAGACCCAGACGTCAACGCCACTTATAAAGGGCAGCTTTACAATAAAAGACCCTCGGATTGGTATCACCCCTGCTGTAGCGGGTTGCAGGTACAGGGCACCGCTAACTCCCCGGCTGTGCGGAAATGTTTTGACAATTTCATTCTTCTATAGGTTTTTCAAAAACCTATATGAGACTTATACTATACCTTGAATTATTTATTTTGTCAACCCAAATGCAACTAATGGGGTGCATATTTTAAAAGTGCACCCCACCAATGTCACAAATACATTGTTGATTTTGATAAATAAAATGTGAATTAGCTATTGCAGTGTGTGGATATACATGATAAAATATTCGCATGGAACACCGTGTACAGGGTAGTGCCTCCCGGACTTTTATTACTAAAACAAGGGGGGGATGCAGATGGATATATACCAGACATTGACATTACTGTTTGTAGCTGGCGGATTCTTAATTGCATTGCTTACCTACATAGATAAGCGAAAATAAAACGCCTACCCTGTCCAACCACAGGATAGGCACGTACATTAGTACGAATTAGCATTATTCTGGGAATACCACTTTGTGGGCGGTGTTCCTTTCTGTGCTTTTATTTTAGCATATCTCTATTAGCTTTTCAATACTTATGCGAAAAACTTATGATTTTTTTACAGCCGTTACTGTCCCCCCAACCTGGGACATACATCGCCAACCTTGATTCAATATGTTTTTTATTTCTTTTTCTCTCTCAGTTCCTTAAAAAACCTGCTGAGCAAAGCACTGCAGTCTTCCTGCAATATTTCCCGCGTCACCTTGACCTGATGATTAAACTCTTTCATTTCCAGAATATTCAAAACGGACCCTGCACACCCCGCTTTCGCATTCATACTCCCAATTACCACTTCCGTAATCCGTGCCTGAACAATGGCTCCGGCACACATCTGACAAGGTTCCAGGGTAATATACATAGTACATCCCTCCAGCCGCCAATCTCCCAGCTTCCTGCTGGCCTTTTTGATAGCGGTCAACTCTGCATGAGCCAGCGTATTCTTATCCGTATTTCTCCGATTATATCCCCTTGCTATGATCTTGTCCCGGCAGACAATAACACAACCAATAGGAACCTCCTCCAGTTCATATGCCTTCTTTGCCTGGCGTAATGCTTCTTTCATATATTTTTCATGCACTGTCATGCCTTTACTCCTCACATTTGCTCTTTTTATATGTTCTCTTTATTTTCTTTCATTATAACTTCTGTCTTACAACAGTGCAAGTAATTGTAATGCAGTGCTTCCCACAAACTGGGACATCCGGCCCGGCACAAGCAATTTTCAAACACGCTCTAATTTAGAAACTCTCAAAAATTGTAATGAAATTCCCCCCCTTCTGTTATATAATCATAATATAAACTCCACTTCAAAAATAATGAAAAATTCGAGGCAAATATTATGAAAATACACGGATTTAATACCCTGACACTTTTAGACTACCCAGGTCATATCGGAGCCACTCTGTTTCTGGGCGGCTGTAATTTCCGCTGCCCCTTCTGCCAGAATGCGGGATTGGTTCTATGTCCGGACCAGGAACCACATGTTCCAAAAGAAGAGATCCTTTCTTACCTGAAGAAACGTCAGGGCATCTTAGAAGGTGTCTGCATCAGCGGAGGTGAGCCTACGCTTTATGCTGAACTGCCGCAGCTCGCCCGGCAGATAAAAGACCTGGGATACAAGGTTAAGATAGACACAAACGGAACAAATCCTGCCATGCTGCGCAGCCTTTTTGAAGACGGGCTCATAGATTACATCGCAATGGATATAAAATCCTCCAGAGATCATTATGGACAGGTATGCGGTCTGAATACATTTCATCTGTCTCCTGTTGCTGAATCGGTGGATTTTCTGATGAACAGTGGTGTGGATTACGAATTTCGTACTACGGTTGTAAAAGAACTGCACAATGCCGGAGATTTTGAAGATATTGCTTCATGGATAAAAGGCTGCCGCCGTTATTTCCTGCAGGCATACCAGGACTCCGATCATATCATACGCCCCGGATTCCATAGTTATACATGCAGAGAACTGGAATCTTTTGCTGCAATCTTACGCAAAAAAATCCCCCTGGTGGAACTCAGGGGAATTGATTAATACGAATCTTATTCAATTGGGCGGTACCAATATCCGAACCGTCCTGTCCGGTCCTGCTCTTTTGCTTTTTTAAAATGCGGAAAGCCAAACATCGATGCCATAAATGATTCCTGATTTTCATAAATACCGGGGACTGCTATAATATAGCCGCCGGATCTGCATTTTCCCAACAGAATATGATGGTAATTATAATAGCCATGCATCAGAAAACTGTTTCTTCCCAAACGCCAGGTATTCTGGCGCAGTATCGCCAAATCCTTGGGTGCTATCTGGATACAATCCACGATGTCATCCTCTGAAAAGGGATTCATATGTTTATACTGCTCGGACAAACACTGCCAGCGCCGGTCAATGCTTGTGGTACGGTTACAAGGATTCTGGCAATTTTTATTTGAAAACGGGCAGGCAATTGCCTCCTGCATACCCAATTCTTTCTCATCATCCTCTGCGCTTTTCTCATTATCTGTCTTCTGGCCGGTTCCGCTTTTAGCCAAATCCTGCCCGGTATCATTTCCTTTACCCGAAATGTCATGCGCCTTCTCAGGGCTTGACTTCTCAGCATTTGACTTCTCAGGACTTGACTTCTCAGAACCTGGCTTCTCAGGACTTGACTTCTCAGAACCTGGCTTCTCAGGACTTGACTTCTCAGGGCTTGATTTCTCAGCATTTGACTTCTCAGGACCTGGCTTCTCAGGGCTCGCCATTTCCACGTCAATTACCGGCTCCGTGATGCCTTCCTCCTTAGAATCTGTTTCCTGTTCCATGATGCTTTCTTTTTCCTGTACGCCTTCCTGCTCTGCAATATAGTCTTTAATACCTGCTTCTTCCGGTGTGCTTTGACTCTCTATTTCATCTTTCTCTGCCTTATTTTTACTCTCTAAATCACTTTCATCCACTGTAAGTTCTTGACTCTCCGCATTTTGTTCCGGTTCTGCATTACTTTTATTATCTATATCTGCTTTTTCCAGTTCATTCCTTTGTTCTGCAGCGCTATCCTGTGCTAAATCAGCATTTTCCATACGCTGTTCATTTTGAGACTCTATGGATTCGTTATGTATCTCACTCTCCTGTTCCTCTGTCTCCGGGATCCTATCATTCATGGCTGGTCTTGATCCCGGCCTGGTTGGCAATTCCAGCACAAACCGCTTTATATCTACAGGCTCATCATCCCATATCGTAATATACAGACCTCCATGCTGTCCTTTGATCCATAGTCCGGAGATTTGATCCAGTGTATACTCCGTATCCCCTATGCCGGCTGCCGGCGTTGTTATTTGTATCTCTGCCGTGCTGCCTTCCACAGAAACGCGCCCCAAAAAGATTCCCAGAAGCCATGCAGCCTCCCGCACAACGCCATAAATATTGATAGATTCTTCATCCTGGGGAATATTTTGCAAATGGACCTGCAGCTTACAGATTCCATTTCGGGACTCTACTTTTGTAAAACCGGTATTTTTGCTTTTTCTTCCGTTGGTATATTCATAAATATAAGCAATAAAACGTCGATAATCTGCCAATTTAATAAACTCCCAAGCATTCTTTACGCTAATATATGCACCTGCGGTTCCAATCATTCCAGAACCCGATTCATTTTTCCGGTCTTTTCCGGCATTAACTTATAACAGATTATTTAAAAAATATTCATTTATTTCATAGAATATTAAATACTTTAACACAGGGAAGTCACAATTATCATGTATAGTTATCAATATAAAAAGTCGATAAGATTTTTTTTATACATTTTTCTCTTTTTCATACGCCAGCATTGAAAAATGCTGGCTCTCCTTTTCTATATTATTTTGCGCTTTATGCTTATGCCCTGATTATTTTTTAATAATTCAGTTCTCTCATCCATTTATTTTTCAAATTATCATCTGCAAGTGATGTTTCTACTGCATTTCTCAGTAATTGAGATATAATGTCATTGTTATAATCACAGCTTTTATATACCAGTTCCAGTTCTTTTGTCATTGTTGTATTGCTGACGGTACGGTTATCTGTATTTACACTGACCTTCAGACCTTTTTGCAGGTACATAAGCAACGGATATTCTTCCCATCGCTCTACTGCCTTTGTTTGCAGATTACTTGTCGGACACATTTCAATGCCTGTTTTATGATCAGCAAACTTCTTCATCAGCTCTTTATCTTTTTGCAATGCGATTCCATGACCAATCCGTTTCGCGCCAAGTTCAAAAGCTTCTTTTACGTTTGCCACGCTTCCGCATTCTCCCGAATGAATGGTAAAAGGCATATCCCACTTAGCCGCCCGGACAAAAAGTTCCCGGAAACCGCTGGTTTCAAAAGCTGCCTCATCCCCGGCCAGATCAAGGGCGCATACCCCCTCACCCAACCTTTCTCTCGCTTCTTTCAGCATTGTGAGATTCTGTTCTATGCTGTGATGCCTCATAGCACATACAATTACATTATAATGTACGCCATATTGCCTGTATCCTTTTTCTAATCCACGCAGCACACTGTCTATTACCTGTCTGCAGGAAAATCCTTCGTGTGCGGAAAGCATGGGGGCAAACCGTACTTCTATATACTTTACATTCTCCTTTGAAACATCTTCCAACAATCCACGTCCTGCTGCTTCCAATCCCTCCGCTGTCCGGAGACAGCGAAGAGGTATGGAGAACCTTTCCAGATATTCTTTCAGGCTGCCGCAGTCTTTCGGAGCCTGAAGCTGATCTGCCAAAATGGTTGCATCTTGCGACAGCTCTTTTATAAGTCCAACAGGCATAGAGCCGTCCAAATGACAATGCAACTCTATCTTAGGCAATTTTTTAATTTTTAGAAGTTCCATTTCTTTTCGTCTCCTAAGGATTGTCATCCTGAAATTACTGAATCAGTTCTACTTTAACGATTTCTGTCGGCACTCCGGAAGCATCTTCTGCAACTGAGTCATTTTCTATCTTGATTGTTCCGTCAACAAGGTTTTTGTATATTTCATCATATTTTTCCTGGGTGAATTTTTCAAATCTTGACGTTTCCATCGGAAGCTGTATCCCTCCGGAAGTAGCATCCAGCGTAACACTCTTTCCGCCTTCAAAAGATCCTTTGTAATAGGAATCCAGCATATCATAAACGGATTTTCCAAGGCTCTTCATTGCGGACGTAATCACTGTTTCTGACTCGGCAGACTGGTCAACGTCAACGCCAATCACCTTTTTGCCGGCTGTCTCAGCAGCCTTCATAACGGAGTTTCCGACCGCACCGCCGCATGCAAAGATCAGTTCGGTCCCTTCATTGTACCAGGAAGCTGCTTTTGCCATATTTTCAGGTGAAGCGTCAAAGTTTCCTACATACGTATATTTCACATTTACATCGCTGATACCCAGTTCTTTTGCCGCATCGTCTGCTCCCTGGATAAACCCGTATCCAAAACGGATAACCGCCGGAACTGCAATACCGCCCATGAAGCCAAGCTGTGTATAACCGTCTTCCACTGCCGCATATCCCGCCAGATAACCTGCCTGTTCCTCCGCATAGAAGATAGAAGCAACATTGTCTTTGATATCATAGTTATAATCACCACTATGGGGCGCTCCGTCTAATATAACGAAATTGGTATCCGTATACTTCGTCTGAGCCTGGAAAATAGGTTCTTCAAAAAGGAATCCGGGACAGATGATCACTTTCGCCCCTCCTTTTACTGCCAGATCAATGGCTGTCAAACATGCTTCCGTGGATTTTTCGGTTGGTTTGTAATATTTGTGCGTAATATTATTCTCATTTGCATATTCTTCCAGACCTTCCCATGAACCCTGGTTAAATGACTTGTCATCGATGGTCCCCACATCGGTAATCAATGCAAGTTCATAGGTCTCCGCACTTGCTGTTCCTCCGTTGTCTTTACTCCCGCAGGCCGTCATTGAAAACACCATAGCAGCCGCTAAAACAATACTTAACATTTTTCTTTTCATAGTTCTTCCTCCTTTTAATAATCGCCCGTTTCCTGGTTCTTAATAATATTTATTGCTGAACTGGTTCCAATCCTGCTGCATCCCGCCGTGATAAAATTTTCCAGGTCGGAAATATTCTTTACACCTCCTGCCGCTTTCATCTTCACATCTGGGCCAATGTGCTGTTTGAAAAGCAGAATATCTTCCAGTAGCGCACCATTTGTACCGAATCCGGTAGAAGTTTTGATATAATCAGCGCCGGCATTTGTAACGGCACGGCACATTGCGATCTTCTCTTCCTGGGTCAAATAACAAGTTTCAATAATGACTTTTAATATTTTATCCCCTGTTTCTTTTTTCAATTCTCTGATTTCATTCTCTACTTTATCGATATCACCATTTTTCACATCGCTGATATTTATGACCATATCGATCTCATTTGCCCCGTCCCGGAGCGCCTGTCTCACTTCGGCGGCTTTGGCTTTTGTCACGCTGTATCCCAGCGGAAATCCCACCACCGTGCAAATATTGATCTTGTCCTGGTATGTGTCATGGATACGTTTGACGTAACATGGCGGAACACATACGGATGCCGTCTGATATTCTACGGCTTCCTCACATAGTTTCTGAATGTCTTCCCATACTGCAAAAGCCTTGAGCTGGGTATGGTCTACATATTTAAGCATTTCTGTTGGTTTCATTATACCCTCCATCTTTCCTGACAAAATACATCTTAATCTTATCTTTCACTTAGATATATCGTTCAACTTTGTCTTTCTCTACTCTTGCAAACACCAGAGGCTGCATCTCAACATTTTGGTCACTGATCGTATACGCTTCCAGAAAACGCCGGGCTGCGGCCGGAAACAGGGCTTCGTCCGATGCATACAGTACCGCCAGCGGGTCTCCTCTTTTCACTTTATCCCCGACCTTGCATTTCAATGCGATCCCGGCCGAGAAATCAATGCTGCTGTCTACCGTTTCTCTTCCGGCACCCAGCATAGCAGAAGCAATACCACAAGATTTCGTATCAATAGCCGTCACATATCCGTCTGATGCAGCACATACTTTGTATTCATACGGTGCCTTTTTGAACCGGTCCGTATCTTTGATGACGCCGGAATCACCGCCCTGTGCTTCCACCATGGCAATCAGCCGCTCTAATGCCTTTTTGCTGTCAATGGCATCCCCTGCCATCTGCCTGCATTCCTCCAGCGATCCTTTTCCTGCCAGATACAACATGTTCGCCGCCAGTTCCAGACAAACACCGGTCAAATCTTCCGGTCCTCTGCCGTTTAAGGTCTCAACTGCTTCTATGACCTCCAGTGCATTGCCAATATGATACCCCAGGGGAATATCCATATCTGTAATGAGGGCAACGGTTCTTTTTCCTGCATTTTCACCAATGGCCACCATCTTTTCAGCCAGCGCGATGGAATCATCCAGCGTTTTCATGAACGCACCGCTTCCTGTCTTTACATCCAACAGAATACAGTCATTCCCTGCCGCCAGTTTCTTACTCATAATAGACGCTGCAATCAGCGGGATGCTGTCTACGGTAGCGGTCACGTCACGCAGTGCATACAGCTTTTTATCTGCAGGCGCCAGATTTCCTGACTGTCCGATGACGCTTAATCCGGTCTTGTTTACAATCTCAAAGAATTCTTCCGGTTCCAGCGATGTCTTCATACCCGGAATAGACTCCATCTTATCTACCGTGCCGCCGGTATGTCCCAGACCTCTTCCTGACATCTTGGCAACTTTTACGCCACAGGCGGCAACGATGGGGGCAATGATCAATGTGGTCTTGTCGCCCACTCCTCCTGTGGAGTGTTTGTCCACCTTGATCCCGTCAATGCCGGACAAGTCTACCATGTCGCCGGAATGAGCCACCCTGTCGGTCAGGACAGATGTCTCTTCATCTGTCATCCCCTGAAAATAAACAGCCATAAGCATAGCGGACATCTGATAATCAGGAATCGCCCCATCTACGTATCCATTGACCATATAAGTAATCTCTTCCGGTGACAGGATACCTCCGTTTCGTTTTTTTTCTATTAAATCATACATTCTCATACTTCTATTCCCTCCTGTCTGATGCCTCCATCCCCATAAAATTCCCAGCCTCTGCCTTCATTCCCATGAAATTCCTAACCGCTGCCTTCATCTCCATGAAATCCTGCCTGCTGCCCTCATCTCCATGAAATTCCTGCCTGCTGCCTTCATCTCCATGAAATTCCTGCCTGCTGCCTTCATCTCCATAAAATTCCTACCTGCTGCCTTTATCATATGGGATTCCCTCCGCTCTTGGAGCCTGGGAATTCTTGGATAAGAATATCAATACTACCAAAGTTGCAATATACGGTATCATTTTATATACTTCATTCGGAATCGGCAGATCTTTCATGACCGGGATTCCGGAATAAGCACTTGCAAATGTCTTCATAACTCCAAAGAAAAATGCGGCTCCCAATATGCGGCCCGTCCTCCACTGTCCGAATATTAATACTGCAATGGCAAGGAATCCATATCCTGACACGCTTGCATTGAAGTTTGTGGATGTTGGTATTACAAACACCAGGCCTCCGATTCCCGCTAACACACCTGAAATAACAACACCTGCATAGCGTATCTTATAAACATTGATTCCCACCGAATCCGCTGCCTGCGGATGTTCACCGCAGGCACGAAGGCGGAGGCCAAACTTTGTTTTACTGATTACTACACCTGCGATGATCAAAATAACAAATCCGATATATGTCGTTATATAACAATTTTGAAAAAACAATGGTCCGATCACCGGGATGGACCCCAAAACCGGTACTTTAGTAATATGGAATGAATCATTAAACGGGATCTGCTGCATTCCGGTACTCATACGTGCTGCGAAGATTGCAAAAGCCGGTGCAAACATATTGAGCGCCGTGCCGCTGATGGTCTGGTCAGCCCTCAGATTGACCGATGCAAATGCATGCAGCAGTGAGAAAATACCGCCGGCTGCCCCTGCAACTAACACTGCCAGTAAAAGCAATGCCTGTCCGCTCAATACATTTTGAAATGTATTGATAAAGAAAATACTGATAAATGCGCCCATGACCATGATGCCTTCCAGGGCAATGTTAATGACACCGCTTCGCTCCGTATACATTCCTCCCAAAGCAACGATTAAAAGAGGAATTGCAAAAAACATCGTTTGCTGGGTAATAAAATATATAATATTCATATTATTCTTCCTCCTTTTTCACCTTTTTAATGAATCGTTCAATTAAACTTTTAAAGAGCAGTGAAAAAGCTCCGCAATATATGATCGCCGCGATAATGATATCAATGATTTCCGGTACGAAGTCAAGCAGCTGAAGGTTGTTTCCTCCTACTGTGATATATCCGATAAAAAGTCCTGCAAATAAAATACCAATCGGATTGGACAGACCAAGAAGTGCAACGGAAATACCATTGAATCCTTCCGGCGCAAGGACATCAAGCACCTGCATAAATTTACCGGAACCTGACAGATATAGTAAAGCACCGCCTATCCCGGCAAGGGCACCTGAGATCACCATAGACATTACAACATTTCTTTTTGCATTGATTCCTGCGTATTTACTTGCATCCCGATTCATCCCACAGGCCTTCAGTTCAAATCCGAATGTGGTCTTCTCTATTAAAACATAGATAATAACAACAAAAATAATGGCAATCAGAATACCGATATTCAAATTAGAACTTTGAAACAACTGATCCAGCCCTGCTTTTGGAATAAGCGCACCTGCTGCCGGCAGCTGTGTCTGGTTCCTCAGCGGATCATATATCGCAGACTGAATCAGGTAGTTTACCAGATACATGCCTATGTAGTTCATCATAATGGAAGCGATTACTTCATTCACATTTCGAAAAGCCTTTAATATACCGGGAACCATTCCCCAAAGCGCACCGCCTATTGCAGCGCCTAAAAGAGCTGCCAGCCAATGAATCTGCGGCGGAAGCCATGTCCATTTCACACCGATATAAACGGCTATAAAGGCTCCCATGGTGAATTGCCCGGAGGCTCCTATATTAAACAAACCGGTACGAAAAGCAAAGCCCACGGAAAGTCCTGTCATAATGATCGGTGTTGCAATATAAAGTACCTGTCCGATTCCGCTCATACCATCTTTAAAGCCGCCCTGTAAAATGATCCCGAACCCTTTCAATGCCTGCGGCGGATTTGTAAATAATAAAATGACCAGTCCAAACAGCAGTCCGAAAACAACTGCCATCACCGATGATGAAACACTTAACAATCTTTGTTTTTTCACGGTTATGCCCTCCTTTTCGTTCCTGCCATATACAACCCAAGTTCCTGGGTCGTCGTTTCTTCCGGTTTGACATCTGCAACGATCTCACCCTCGAACATCACCAGGATACGGTCACTGACATCCATGACTTCATCCAGCTCAAAAGATACCAGAAGGATCGCTTTTCCCGCATCTCGTTGGTTAATCAGCTGTTTGTGCACGTATTCGATAGCGCCTACATCCAGACCTCTGACCGGCTGTACCGCGATTACGATTTCAGGATTTCTGTCCAGCTCTCTGGCAATGATGGCTTTCTGCTGATTTCCTCCGGACATTCCCCTTGCAACGGAGTCTTCCCCATGTGCACTGCGGATATCAAATTTTTTGATCAGGCCCCTCGCATATTCCCGAATGGCATCAAATTTCAGAAAACCTTTTTTCTGGAATCTGTCACTGTAATAAGTCTGCAGTACCAGGTTCTCCTGAAGGCTATAGTCCAGAACCAGTCCATACTTATGGCGGTCTTCCGGGATATGAGCAAAACCGTCCAGACATTTCTGACGTATACTTTCTTTTGTAATGTCCTTTCCGTAAAGGCTGATATCTCCTTTATCTAATGGCATCAGACCTGTGATGCCATTTACCAGTTCCGACTGACCATTTCCGTCAATTCCCGCAATACAGACAATTTCTCCTTTTCTGACCTGGAAAGAAACGTCGTTTACCACATTCTTTTTCGTAAATCTGGAAAAAATCGTAAGGTTCTTCACATCCAGAACCGGTTCGCCCGGTTCCTGTTCCTGCTTCTCAACCACAAAATTAACCTTACGTCCCACCATCATCTCAGACATCTGTTCTTTAGAAGTGTCTGCGACCTCGATCGTGCCAATATATTTTCCTTTCCTCAGGACGCTGCAGCGGTCCGCAACTGCTTTGATTTCATTCAGCTTATGAGTAATAAACAAAATAGACTTTCCTTCCTCTACAAGCTGCTTCATGACCTTCATCAATTCATCAATTTCCTGTGGCGTCAGTACTGCCGTCGGTTCATCAAAAATCAAAATACTATTGTCACAGTACAGCATCTTCAAAATCTCGACTCTCTGCTGCATTCCCACGGTAATGTCTCCAATATAAGCATCCGGATCAATCTGGAATTTATACCTATTACTCAGTTCAACTACTTTTTCCCGTGCTTCGTCCATCTTTAAGAAACCCTTCCTCACGGTTTCCCTTCCAAGCACGATGCTTTCCAGAACTGTAAAATTATGTACCAGTTTAAAGTGTTGATGTACCATTCCGATACCCAGATCGTTTGCATCATTTGGATTGTTAATTTTCACAATTTCCCCGTTCATTTTAATCTCACCCTTTTCCGGCTGATACAAACCGAAAAGGACACTCATAAGAGTGGATTTCCCCGCCCCGTTTTCTCCTAAAAGTGCATGAATTTCTCCTTTTTTCAACTGCAGCGTAATATCATCATTCGCTTTGAAACCACCAAATTCTTTGGTAATATGATTCATCTCTATCACATATTCCACGCCGGTCCACCTCCCATTTCGCAAGCATGCCTTATCTTTCCAGATCCTTTTTTCCGAAACTTAAAGGCAGCAGTTCTTCTAATGAATACAACTGATACTGTTCCTCACTAACTCCAAGAATGATCTCAAACTCTTTTGGATCGCAAAATTCCGCCATCACCTGCCTGCACACGCCGCAGGGTGCACAGATCTCTCCTTTTCCTTTCTCTACGCCTTTCTTATTTCCTACAATGGCAATTGCCGTAAACTCCGTTTCACCTTCCGACACTGCTTTGAAAATCGCAGTCCGTTCCGCACAGCTGCCCGGTGAATATGCAGCATTTTCAATATTGCATCCGTGATATATCTTGCCGCTCTTCCCCAGAAGTGCAGCGCCTACCCGGAATTCGGAATACGGGGAATAAGACCTCTTCTGTGCCTCAAAGGCATGCCTGATTAATTCTCCTGCCTGTTCGTTCATATATCACCCTGCTTTCTGACTTCATTCCAATAACTGGTTCCTTTTATATCACCCCGAATCCGGAACATGTCCAGAATCGTCGCTGCAATATCTGAAAACGTCTCCCTGGTACCGAGGGAAACACCTTTTTTTATCAGCTCTCCATAAATGAGCATTGGTACGCACTCTCTTGTATGATCGGTTCCCGGATATCCCGGGTCGCAGCCATGATCTGCCGTAATGATCAATACATCCTCTTTCTGCATACGTTCCATAAAGGTTCCCAGCCAGGCATCAAAGGCTGTGGCTGCTTTTGCATATCCATCAATGTCATTGCGGTGTCCGTACAGCATATCAAAATCAACCAGGTTCACAAAACAAAGACCTTCAAAGTCTTCTTTCAGAACCGCCATTGTCTTTACCATACCGTCTTCATTATTCTTGATGGGCACCGTTTTATGAATATTCTTTCCGGCAAAAATGTCATATATTTTGCCGATACCCTTAACCTCAAGGCCCTGCTCTGTCATAACATCCATCATCGTAGTTTCGGGAGGTTCCAGGGAAAAATCATGTCTGTGGGCAGTTCTTCGATAATTTCCTTCTTCTCCGACAAAAGGTCTTGCTATCACACGTCCCACTCCATGCACTCCAGTCAGCATCTTTCTTGCGGTCCGGCAATATTCATACAGTTCCTCAAGTGGTACAATTTCTTCATGGGCAGCGATCTGAAATACGCTGTCAGCAGAAGTATACACGATCAGATCGCCGGTTTCCACGTGCCGGTTTCCATAGTCACGGATAACATCGGTTCCGGAATAGGGCCGGTTACAAAGTATCCCCCGTCCGGTCTTACGGGAAAATTCGTCCAGTAATTCTTTGGGAAATCCCTCCGGATATGTGGGAAGCGGTTCTTCGGATATGATGCCTGCAATTTCCCAATGTCCTATAGTAGTATCCTTTCCTCTGGAGGCTTCCTTCATTCTCCCAAAAGAAGCGGTTGGTTCCGTTTCCTTTTCCCCCTCTACGCCGTCAACATTGAAAAGACCCATCTTCTTCATATTTGGCGTATCATATTCTTTCGACTGAACAATCGCAGCCAGGGTATTGCTTCCTTCATCACCAAACTCTGAAGCATCCGGCGCATTCCCGATTCCGTAACTGTCTAATACAATCAAAAAAACCCTCTTTACTTTCACAGAAACACCTCCTTATATAATTGCCGACCAATATTCTCATTCATTCGCTTAATCAGCCAAAAGACTGCTGTGAATCTTCATCAGGGAATTCTTTACCAGTGCCTTGAAAAGCGGTGCCACTCTGTCTGCCGTTTCTTTCACTTCTTCATGTTTAAGCGGCTGCTGCAATATTCCGCATGCCATATTGGTTATGCAGGAAATACCGCAGATCTGCATTCCCATATGGTTGGCCGCCATAGCCTCACACACCGTGCTCATACCAACTGCATCCGCACCCAGCACCCGGCTCATACGAATCTCTGCAGGTGTTTCATAAGCCGGTCCGGTAAACTGCAGATAAACTCCCTCTTGTATAGGAAGCCCCAGTTCTTTTGCCGTTTCTTTTATTATGTTCCTTAAGGAAATATTATATACTTCACTCATATCCGGAAATCTGGTACCCAGTTCTTCTATATTCTTACCAATGACAGGAGAGGGAACAAAAGAAGAAATATGGTCATTGATCAGCATGAAATCACCGGCCCGAAAGTTTTCATTTACGCCTCCGGCTGCATTCGTCAGGAACAGCACTTTGGCTCCCATCATTTTCATCAGTCTGATGGGAAGCACGACATCTTTCATGTCATATCCTTCGTAGTAATGTACACGTCCCTGCATAATTACCACCGGTACTTCACCTTCATACCCAAAAACAAATCTGCCTTTGTGACCCGAAATAGTGGATACCGGAAATCCTTCAATTTCACTGTAATCCAGGGTTGCCTCTATCCTGATGTTTTCTGCATAATCGCCAAGTCCGGAGCCTAATACTACTGCTATTTCGGGCTTGAAATCTACTTTTTCTTTCATACTTTTGCAATACTTTAACAGCTTATCATATTCCATATTTGACCTTCCTTTTCTTTATTGTAAATCTTTAAATATTATTGTAATCTTTTAGCATTATTATACTTTAACTTTAACGCATGCCTATCTATATGTCAATATTGTTCTAAGGTGGCGGGGGGATATTTTAAAAGTGGGGGGATACATGTTGACTAGCAGGACGCCACCGTGGGAGGCGATATTCTTCACGCAAACAGGGCAACGCTCTGGCGAACTAACTGCTAACTCCGACCAATTCGACGCCCAGGAAAGCCTGGGCGCCGAGGTCTGCGTAAGCAGTGGATTTCGCCCGCCGCTAAAGGCGCCCTTGATTGTTTGCGTGAAGAATATCGCCTCCCACGGTGGCTGTTTTTTGGTAGTGTGAGTGCTGCAAAAACGTTCCCACAGGGGATATGATTCTAAATATAAACGGGACCTTTCGCACTACAAATGATTTTATTGAAATGACGGCTCAGAAAATGCTTATGCTGTATAATACCGTCAGAACGCTTATGAAAGGGCATCTGCCAGCGCGACATAATATTGACCATTACGCGTCATTCTTCCCCAAAGGCGCATTTGCCTACGATGAAAGCGACTGTAAAACAGAAGCAACAAAACTCCATCGAATACAACGAGCGCGGCATTGGCTATTCCCAGGTATATAAAAACAGCCGCTGTGGGAGGCAATATGCTTCACGCAAACGATCAAAGGGCGCCCTTAGCGGCGGCGAAATAACTGCTTACGCAGACCTCGGCGGCCGGGCTTTCCCGGGCGCTGACCTGGTCGGAGTTAGCTGTTAGTTCGCCAGAGCGTTGCCCTGTTTGCGTGAAGCATATTGCCTCCCACAGCGGCGTCCTGATATCCAACAGGTATAAACCACCTCTAATATTCGAAAGTCAGAACTTCACATTCTTCTTAGCAAATTTCATAAGTTTTTTTGTATCCGCCCATCTGGCATCGCTGGTGGACGCACCCAGGACCACTGATATGTAAGTTTTACCTTTATACTTCAGCGCACCGACAAAGCAATATCCGGCTTTACTGGTATATCCGGTCTTTACACCCAATGCACCTTTCATGGAAGTCAGGAATTCATCCGTAGTTGTTACCCAGAATTTCCTTCCGGAAGAAGTACTTGTAAAGCTATACGACTGTTTTTTGATGATTTTACGGAATGCGGCATTCTTCAATGCATACCTTGCTATTTTAGCTAAATCGGCAGCTGTCGTTCCATGATTCTTTTCATCAAGACCACTTGCGGTAACAAAAGTCGTATTTTTACAGCCAATCTCTTTCGCTTTTGCGTTCATTTGTTTTGCAAATGCTTTTTGGGAGCCGGACACATGTTCCGCAATCGCTACTGCCACATCATTATAAGACGGAAGCAGCAATGCATACATTAAATCTTTTAAGTAAAATTGTTCTCCGGCATTTGCATAGAGCTTTACCGCCTCCTGACTTGCCGCAAAGGAGGAAAATGTTACTTTTTCATCTAATTCACAATTCTCCAATGCCAATATAGCCGTCATAATTTTTGTCGTACTGGCATTTGAACGCTTCGTACCGGCATTCTTCTTATATATGACTTTACCCGTATCTTTTTCGATCAAAATTGCAGAAGGTGATGAAATCGATATAGAGCCGGATGTCACTTTCTTTCCCGAAGCGTCTACGAATTTGCTGCCGATCCAGGTACCGGATGCCATCTTTCCTGACTCTGTCAGATAGTATTTTCCCACCCAGGCATTGGTAACCATATATCCTTTTTTATTAAAGTAATACCTGCTGCCTTTGATTTTTTTCCATGCGCTCTTTAGATATTTCCCGCTTGCCAACTGATAACGTGTTCCTTTTTTGGTAACACGTCTGCCGGCTTTCATATAGCCGTTTTTATCAAATTTATAGCGGATTCCGTTGATGGTCAACGTGGTGTTCTTCACCATATGTCCGTCCGCATCGAAGTAGCAGCGTCTGGAATTGATGGTTTTCCATGCGTTTTTTAAGTATCCGTCTTGCGTAAGAAAATACTCATAGCCATCCTCTGTAATCAGCTCCGCCTTTACCACATCCGCCGGTATCACAGAACATAGCATCAGGCATGCCAGCATTCCTGCCAGCCATTGTTTTAAGCGTTTCATTTAGTCCTCCTATTGACTTTTTATTTACAGGGTATCCTTATGTGGAACATTGTCTGAGCCTCTTTGTTTTTATTTTAGGAGTTCTACCAATTTTTGTCAATCTCATTGGGGTTGATTTTTTCAGGTTTTATCTACAACAATTTGTTTATTTTCTCTTTTTTCTATTTTTTATTAATTCACTCTCATTTTTTTATTTTTATTTAATCTGCTTTTCTTTTAACATAAAAGCGTTCTCTTTCTGTCTAATTTACATAATCAATCTCTTTTGTTTTCTAATCTCTTTCTAAAATATATTAAATTTGTATAAATTCACCTCTCCTACGATTCGTAGGAAAAATTTCTTTTTCAATCTTACTGTCTGTAGTATTAAACTCCAAAAAGAAAGCGGATATAATGAAATTATTGCAGGCGAACAGTAAACGGTCTTTTGGTCAAGGAGGTTATATCATGAGTCAGGAAAACAAACAACCCAAGAAAGAGCTGAGTCGCGCTCTCAAAATGTTCTACGGTGTGGGTGACTGTGGTTTCACACTGATGAGCAATGTTGAAACTTACTTCTTCAACATATTTCTAACAAATATCGCGCAGTTTGCGCTGGGCACCGTAACATTCATTACCACCGTTGCCAGTATCATCGATGCATGCCTGTCATGGATCTACGGAGCAATCCTCAACAGTATCCGCCCGAAAAAATGGGGTCGTTACCGTTCCTGGTTGATTCTGCTTCCATGGCTGGTACCATTTTTGTATGCATTCCAGTTCCTGAAAATAGGTGATGGTCCCGTATCAGTGGCTGTTATCATTATCGCTACCGTGGCAAGCCACTTTGTATGGAACTTCCCTTGGGTAGCTAACGTATCCATGATTGCCATTGCTGGAAAAACTGCGGATGACCGTGCACAGCTGGCATCCACGAGAGCAGCATACGGTAATCTTTCCAAAGTTATTTTTTCCTATGTAGGTCCGCCTCTTGCCATTTTCTTTGCTAATTTAATTGGCGAACAGAGCAAATATGCTGCTACCGCATTTGTTCTTGGGTGCGTTATGGCAGTACTCTATTTCGTACACTTCAAACTCTTTGAGGGTTATGAAGATATTGAAATAGAAGAATCAAAAACAAAACAGGCAGCCAGCAAGACAAGCGGCAAAGATTTGATCCATGCTTTGCTTCAGAACCCACCTCTGCTGGTATTGATGCTTGCAGATCTCTCCAAATGGATGTTTAACTTCGTAGTCAACGGTGTTGCTGTATATTACTTTACATACGTGGCAGGAAATGTCGGAATGCTGGCTTCTTACATCCTGATTTCCAATATTCTCTGTGTGATTGGATCTTATTTTGCAAAAAATTTTGCAAAGAGATTCTCAACCCGTTTAACTACAATTGTATCTTTTGTATTCATGGCTGTTCTTCTGGTAATTGCCAACTTTACGTATACAAATGTTACATTGGTCATGATCCTGATGTCCCTTGCAATGTATGGATATGGAGTCGCACATACCTGTGCACCGGCTCTGTACGCAGATACCATTGTCTATTCCGAATGGAAAACCGGTAAAAATGCAACCGGATGGATCTCCGGTCTTCAGAACTTACCATTAAAAGTTGGTGTTGTATTCCGTGGTATCGTTATTTCCGCCTGCCTTGCAATCGCAAACTTTGATCCAAACATTGATCCGGCTTTGGCAACTGTTGAGCTGAAAAAGGGTATCTGCCTTGCATTTATGATAATCCCGGCATGTGCGCTGATTATTTCCGCTGTTCTTCTTGCAATCGGATTCCGTATCACGAAAGAAAATGTTGATCGGTATCAGGTTGAAATTGCATCCAGAAAATAAACCAGACCGCGAAACCCTTTCACCTTATTGGAGAACAACATTATGAAACGTGCAAAAATTGTTGGTGCTGTTTTATCGTTGACCATTTTGACCGGAATGCTTTTCATTCCGGAAAGCATTGGGCTTAGCAGGCAGGGAATCAATACGCTCGGGGTTCTGACAGCCGTCATAGTTGCTTTGGTTACAGAACCCCTTCCTATTGGAGTTACCTGTATGCTGGGCATTCCGCTCTGTGTCATTTTCGGAGTCACCGAAAACGTAACCCAGGCTTTGTCAGGGTATACCAATCACATCATCTTTTTTGTATTGGTATCCTTCGGTATCTCCGAAGCAATCGCAAAAGTTCCGCTGTCCCAGCGGATGCTCATACTGCTGATAAAAATATTTGGAACGAAAATCAAGAATATCTTACTTGCATTAATGTTTTGCGCTGCTATCATTTCATCCATCATGTCAAATTTGGCAACAACGGTTATCTTTATCTCCGTTGTCATAAACTTCCTGAACGTATATACCGATGAGGAAGAACGCAGGCGAAGCGGTAAGGCATTTATGATCGGGCTGCCTCTCTCAAGTATGATTGGAGGAATGATCACTCCTGCCGGAAGCCCTTTGAACATCTTGGGCATGGACTTTATCAACTCCGCAGGAATTCGGATTTCATTCGTACAATGGATCGTAATCGGAGCTCCTGTCGCAGTTATCATGCTCTTATTCGCATGGTTTATCATCGGTAAAACCTTTAAACCTGCTGAAGTGGAAAAGGAAAAAATCGAAGCCTACCTTCAGTCATTAAATGTTCCGAAACATTTTGATGCCAGGGAAAAAAGCGTAGCCATTATTGTACTGGCAATGCTCACACTCTGGATTCTATCTTCCTGGGTTCCTGTACTAAATATCACAGTAGTCGGTACTGCAGGCTTTGCATTATTTTTCCTGCCCGGAATCAATGTGCTGGACTGGAAGAATTATACCCGCAGCGTAAGCTGGGCTTCTTTCTTCCTGGTCGGAACGATGATGTCACTGGGTAATGCACTGGTGGTAAACGGTGTCAGCGACTGGCTGGTAAAAACCGTATTCCCGGCTACAATGAATTATCCTTTGTTTATAATTGTATTTTTTATTTCTATCATTGTATTTGTACTGCTGCTGCCAATTCCAATAGGTCCGGCGCTGATTTCCATGTTGGGGGCGCCTTTTATTGGACTGGCGCGAAACTTTGGGATTTCCCCTGCACTTCTTTTAATTCCGCTGGTGTTATGTGCGTCCAACTGCTACCTGCTTCCGCTGGATACCGTACCGTTGTTGACTTATGCCACGGGATATTACAAGATGTCCGATATGCCGAAAGTATCCTTTTTTATTCAGTTGCTCCTTGCTGTTCTGATAGCGGCTTGGGTGCCGGGGGCGCTTGGGATGTTAGGGGTTTTGGGGGAAGTGTGGTAAGTGGAAGGAGGACGCCAAGAATCCCTGGCAGGGATTCTTGGCTGGTTTTCATGAACTTCTAATTCTCATCGAATATTTAACCTCCAAAGCAAATCCCCCCACTTCTAAGCGAAAGCGGTGGGTGAGACTTGCTTGTTTCAGTAAGAGTGTAAGTCCACCTTGGAGAAACAGCCGGTAACCACCCAACCATTAGTTTGAATCAGGCATTTCTATTCCAAAATATGTTTCTAATATCTGTTTCAATTCCTCCGGGGATTGGATCTTTTTTTCTTTGTGTTTGCGGTTATTGATTTCCGTGAATTTATCATTGGTAATAGAAAGGCTGCCATGCTCTGTTCTTCTATTCACGAAACGGGTGTTGAGGAAAACAGAGTTTTCGTTTTTGGAGCAGTATTCATTTGGGGCGAGGAATTCTACCGGCTCCTGAGGCATTGTTGTGAACTGAATGATTTTTTCTGTCTCTTCCCGGAAAGCATAACTGACTGTCCACCAATAAGAGTCTGCACAGGCAATCCGGAATGTTTGTCCGCAATAGGCGGCTTTGAAACCGTCTTCAACCAAAAGCGCTCCCGCGGGCATGGGACCGCCGTAACCCACATCACAAAACCATAGCTTTCCATCCAGCTTTACCAAAATACCCTGGTGAAGAGATGGGGGGATGAAGTTCTTTCTCCGCAATATCCTGCATTTGCAGGAATATGCATCAAAGCCGCACTCTTTTAATAATGAAAGGAATAGGGCATTCAGTTCAAAGCAGTAACCCCCTCTTTTTTTCACGATCACTTTATGAAATATATCCTCAATTCCGAGGCTAATGGGCTTTTTTAACTCAAAGACATCCAGATTCTCAAAAGGAACACGGCACTGATTCGCATAGATGAGAGCATTCAGTTGTTCCAGATCTGCTTTCTTTGGTGCATCTATCTGCAGTCTTTCAAGGTATCTGCCCTTATCCGGCAACGAGCAATATAATTCTTCGTACATATTCCTTTGTCTCCTGTTTCATCATCACTTTAAATAAATGATTTACTCCTTGCTATCGACTTAATTATAACATAATAGAATACGAAAAAGAAAAAGAAACTTATAAATCATGACCACCCGTCAAACGGGTGGTTTGCTCTTCGGCTATAAGCCTCTGTTACCGGCCAGCGTCTAAAGGCGCTGGCTTTCACTTTGTTCAAGCCTCTATTGCCCTTGACTCGTTGCC
>Ga0153928_1000226_pt1 | contig 29170 bp, 25 predicted proteins | sample TSNJ012MetaG_FD_106656 | JGI IMG/M metagenome (GOLD analysis project Ga0153928, IMG submission 106656) | Attine ant fungus gardens microbial communities from New Jersey, USA - TSNJ012 MetaG | ecosystem: Host-associated > Fungi > Mycelium > Unclassified | place: USA: New Jersey, Wharton State...
CAGCAGGTTCTGCAGGACCGGCCACGAGAACAGCAGGCGCCATCCGGCGTCGCCCGCGTGTGCGGCGTGCGCCGCGCGCGCGTCCGTGCCGGGCGGCGGCCGGTCGAACAGGCGATCGCTCTGCGAGGCGAGGAGCGCGGCGACTGCAAATCCCATCACCGCCGCGACCACGAGCGCGCCGCGCCAGCCCAGCACGCCCTGCAACAACAACAAACTCGCCGGCGCCACTGCGGTGCCCAGCATGCCGGAGAAGGTGTGCACGGAAAACGCGTGGCCCATGCGCTCGTAGGCGACCACGTGGGAGAGGATTGCGTAATCGGCCGGGTGATAGACGGTGTTGGCGAGGCCGTTGAGCGCCATCATGGCGACCAGCACCCAGAACGACGGCACCAAGCCCATGACCATGACGGCGGCGGCGCCGAGGGTGAGCCCGCCGATCAGGATGAAGCGTGCGCCGATCCGGTCGATCAGGAAACCGGTCGGCGTCTGGAACGCCGCCGACACCACGTTGAAGGTCGCGATGGCGAGGCCGAGCTGGGTGTAGGTCACGCCGTAGTCGGCGCGGATGAAAGCGAACAGCGGCGGCAGCAGCAGGATGTAATAATGGCTGACGAAATGCGCCGCGCTGATGAGGCCGATGACGCTGGCGTCTTCGGAACGGATCGCAGCAGAGCGGAGATCGGTCGCCTGGGCCATTGCAATTTGTTTTTATTTTGATGGCCGGGATCGGGATCGTTCAGCGCGTCGCCGAATAGCTCAAAGCCTCGAAACGGCGATCCTTGAGGAAGTCGTCGAGCCCCCAGCGCGTCACCTGGTCGAGCACGTCGTCGAACTCCTGCCGCGGGATCGGCTGATGGACGAAGCGCTCGCCGCGCCCGAACCTGGTGAAGTCCCAGGTCCGATCGTGAAATTCCGGCGGCACCGCGAGTTTCCATAACGGCAGGTATTTTTCGAGATCGGCTGCGAGCGCCCGCTCGGCACGATCGAGCGCGCGCAGATACCCGCGCACGGATTCGGGCTCGGCATCGGGCGGCACCCACCACAACGTATGGAACGTGTCCTCGATGATTTTGCGCAAGCCGAACTGCTCCGCCATGGCGATTTGCGGCGGCAACAGGCTCGCCGCCTCGACGTCGCCGTCGATGAGCGCCTTGAGGCGCGCGCCGAAGCCGCCGGTATTGACCGTCTTGACGTGCTCGAGCGGCAGATATTTCTCCAGCCGATACGGCACGTTGAAATGGCTGCCGGCGCGCATGCCGACCGAGACCGGCACGTCCTTGAGGTCTTGCGGGCGGCGGATCTTCGAATCCGGGCGCACGAAGATCGCCCAGGGCGACACCCCATAGGCGTCGGGAACGAAGCGCCCCATGCCGGCGCTGGCGTTGCAAATGCTGCCCCAGGCGCAGGCGCCCTGGATCACGTCGCGGCCCTCCGCGTAGGGCCGGTCCTGCGGCCGCTCGAAATAGCCGAGCCCTTTCCAGCTCGACTGCGTGCCGCGAAACGTCTTCCAGTCGAACTCCACATCGAGCCCCTCGGCGGCGAAATAGCCTTCCTGCTGCGCGACGAAGTCGTTGAGGCCCATGCCCTTGGGGGCGACGGTGACGTGTCTCAAACTTGTGGCCATGGCGAACCTCCCGGCGGGGATCGTGGGAGAGTCTACCGCGTTTTGGCCCCGCGACCATTAGGCAGCGACCGAATTGCGTCGCGGCGATTCACCGCCCCGAAACTTCTCACCTGTAGGCAAGGGGCGCCGACCAGCGGAGCGAACCCCTTTGAATTTCATGAGCTTACCCGAGCCTGCCGTAGCCCTCGAAATCGCCGGGCTGCACAAGCGCTTCGACCGTCCCGCCGTCAACGGCTTCGACCTCGCCGTGCGCACCGGCGAGTTCTACGCGCTCCTCGGCCCCAACGGCGCCGGCAAGACCACGATCCTGCGCATGGTGGCGGGGCTGCTGCGCCCCGATGCGGGCGCGATCCGCATTTTCGGCGTCGATGCGCTCGCCGATCCGGTGGCCGCCAAGCAGGTGGCGGCGTGGGTCTCGGACGAGCCGATGATCTACGACAAGCTCACCCCGTTCGAATACCTCGAGTTCGTCGCCGGCCTGTGGGGCGTCGACGCGGCGACCGCGGAGGCGCGCTCGCGCGAGCTGGTCGGCTGGCTCGGGCTTGCCGAGCATGCGCACGAGCGCTGCGAGGGCTTTTCCAAGGGCATGCGCCAGAAGGTGGCGCTCGCCGGCGCCCTCGTGCACGACCCGAAGCTCATCATTCTCGACGAGCCGTTGACCGGGCTCGACGCCGGCTCCGCGCGCCAGGTGAAGGAAGTGCTGCGCGAACGGGTGCGCGCGGGCGGCGCCGTGGTCATGACCACGCACATCCTGGAAGTCGCGGAGCGCATGGCCGACCGCATCGGCGTCATCGCCGCCGGCCGGCTGATCGCGCAAGGCACGCTCGATGAGCTGCGCGCGCGCAGCGGCCAGGGCGGCGCGAGCCTGGAGGATGCGTTCCTCGCGCTCGTCGCCGACCAGGCGGCGGCGTGAGCGCGCCCGGCACGGTCGCGTGGCTGGCGCGCCACGAGGTGCGCCTGGCATGGCGCGATTGGCGTTCGATGCTCACGGCCGGTCGGCAACGGCGCGGACGCACGATCCTCGCCATCCTCGCCGTGTTCCTCGTCTTCATGCATGGCGTCGCGGCTTCGATGCTGCCGCGCTACGCCGGCGCGGGAGATATCGACAAGGCGAGCCTGGTCGCGATCACCGGCTGCATGGTGCTGGCGTTCTCGCTCATGCTCTCGCAGAGCCTGGAAACGGTCACCCGCGCCTTCTACGCGCGCTTCGACCTCGACCTCATTCTCTCCTCGCCGATGCTGGCGCGGCGCGTGTTTACCGTGCGGATCGCCATCGTCGCCGTGTCGCTCGCCGGCATGGCGATGTTGCTGGCGATGCCGTTCATCGACGTCCTCATGCTGCGCGGCGGCTGGCGCTGGCTCGGCGCCTACGGGGTCGTCGTCGCCATGGGCGCGGCGGCGGCGGCCTGCGCGGTCGCGCTGACGGTCGCTTTGTTCCGCGCCATCGGCCCGCGGCGCACGCGGCTTGTCGCGCAGATCGTCGCCGCCGTCATCGGCGCCGCGTTTGTGATCTCGCTGCAGGCGGCCGCGATCATGTCGTACGGGACCCTGTCGCGCTTCGCCATCCTGCAATCGGAGACAGTCATCGCCGGCGCGCCCGAGCCCGACAGTTTGCTGTGGTGGCCGGCGCGCGCGGTGCTTGGCGACGCCGCGGCGATGGGCGCCGTCGTTCTCGTCAGCCTGGTGCTGCTGGCGCTCGCCATCGTGGCGTTTGCGCCGCGTTTCGGCGAGCACGCCGTTACGGCGGCGGGCGCAACGCACCCGGTGCGGCGCCAGCAGCGCTCCGGGCGGATCCGCCCGGCGGCGCCGGCACGCGCGCTGCGGCGCAAGGAATGGATGCTGCTGCTGCGCGATCCGTGGCTCGCCTCGCAGACGCTGATGCAGCTCCTCTATCTGCTGCCGCCGGCTCTCATGCTGTGGCGCACCTTCGGCGAAGGCACCACCGGCCTGGTGCTGCTGGTACCGGTGCTGGTGATGGCGGCGGGCCAGCTCGCCGGCGGTCTCGCCTGGCTGGCGATTTCCGGCGAGGACGCGCCCGACCTGGTGGCGACGGCGCCGGTGCCGGCGCGGCAGATCGTGCGCGCCAAGATCGAGGCGGTGATGGGCGCGCTCGCCGTCGTGTTTGCGCCGTTCCTGGCGGCGCTCGTCGTTGCGGCGCCGTTGGTTGCGCTGGTTGCGGCCGCCGGCATCGCGGTCTCGGGTGCCGCGGCGGTAACCATCCAGCTCTGGTTTCGCGCGCAGGCGAAGCGCAGCCATTTCCGCCGCCGGCAGACGTCCTCGCGCGTCGCCACTTTCGCCGAAGCGTTTTCCTCGATCGCCTGGGCGGGCACCGCGGCGCTGGCGGCGGCCGGGAGCTGGTTTGCCGTCCCCGCGGCGCTCATTCCGCTCGCGATTCTCGGCGGCGTGCGGCTGATCAGCCCGGCCGCGAAGTAACAAACAGTCACTCTTCATCGCCCGCGAAACAGCCCCCGCGCAGCCGCTAGGCATGCGCACATCTGCCTGGTCAGATAGCGGTCGAGCGGCTGGCTCCTTCCCTCCCCCCCGCGAGCGAAGCGAGCGGTGGGGAGGGGTGGCGAGCGAAGCGAGCCGGGTGGGGGGTCTCTTTATTTCCCCCGCCGGTGCGCGCCGAGCACAAGCGTCCCCCCCACCCCTTACCCCTCCCCACCATTCGCTTCGCGAATGGGGGGAGGGGAACCGCGAAATCTGTGCACGCCTTAGTCCGCAGGCGGAGCGGCGATCCGGACTTGTTTGTTTGAAAGCGTGCGGCGGGCACGGCGCTTCGCGACTTAGCCCACCCTACGCGGCTTCGCTTGCCGGCGCCGCGAGCGGGCGCGTAACGACGGCGGGCGCCGGAATGTCGCCGCCGCCGTCCAGCAACAAGTCGAGGCCGATCACGACCACGCGATTGCGGCCGCGCGCCTTGGCGCGGTAGAGCGCCTGGTCGGCCTGGGAAAGCAGGGCCGCAATGTCCTGCTGCGGATCCTGGATGATCGCGACGCCGATCGATGCGGTCGCGTTGACCGCATGCCCGGCGACGGTTGCCGCCAGCGCCGCGAACGTCGTGCGGATGCGCTCCGCCACCTTGAACGCGTTGTCGCGGCACGCGTCGGCGAGAAGCACGGCGAACTCCTCGCCGCCCAGGCGGCCGACGATGTCGCAGGGCCGCACATTGACCTGCGCGCTTTCGGCAAAGATGCGCAGCACCTCGTCGCCGACCGAATGGCCGAACCGGTCGTTGACCGACTTGAAGCGGTCGAGGTCGATCATGAACACGGCGACCGGCACGTCGCGCGCGGTCTGCGACGCCGTGAGCTGCGCGGCCGAGTCGAGAAACGCGCGCCGGTTGGCGAGGCCGGTCAACGGATCGAGCAGCGCGGCGGTCTTGTGATGGAGCTCGGTGCGCTCTTTCGCCATCGCCAGCAGGATGAAGGCGATCGAAATCGTCGCCAGCACCTGCTCGGTGCTGATGACGCCCATCCACGCGCTCGCCAGCGCGGGATCGGCGGCGGGCGCGACGATTGCGCTGAGCGGGCTGCGCAGCAGGAAGATTGCACCATGGCTGAACAGGATGAGGATCGCGGGCCAGCGCGAGAGCAGCCGTTCGTCGCGTCCGCGCCAGAACTCGAAGGCGGTGAGCCACAGGAACGCCGCCACGATCATGTTGCCGAGCAGCGCGCGTATTTCGATCGCGTGGGCGAATTGCGGAATTTGGCAGGCAAAGACCCAGACCGTCGCGCCGCTGATCACCCAGCCGGGCCGGGGCCGCCGGCCGTCGAACACGCGCGCGCCGCTCCAGGCGACCGCATACGACGTGAACAGGAGGGCGTTGGCGAGGTCGAGGGAAAGGAGCTCCGGCACCGTGCCGAACATGCCGAAAAGCGCGATCGAAAGGGTGCGCAGCAGATGCGCGGAACCCCACCACGCGAGCGCCTTGATGCTGGTGTTCTGCACCCAGGCGAACAGCAGCAGCAGCCCGAGCATCGCCTCGACGTCAACCGTGAGCAGGAACAGGGTTTTGACGTCGAGCGGCATGGGACGCAGACCGGCAGGCTGAACGGCGGGCGCGGGAACGAACGTCCGGGTGCCTACACGCCGTCCGCCCAATTTTTAGTGAACGGGGGTCTTCGCCGGTTCCGACATACCGCGAATGGTTGACGCATTCTTTACGTCGCCGAGGCAGTTCGAGCGGGAGCGGCTATTCCAGCGCCGCGCCGCGGCGCTCGGGAATGAGCAGCACGGTCGCGATGATGTCGATGACGTAGATGGCGGCGAGCATCGCGATTGCCGCCTGCAACGAATAGGCCGCGACCAGCGCACCCACCGCGAGCGGCCCGAAACCGCCGACGCCGCGGCCGAGGTTGAACAGCACGTTCTCGGCGGTGCCGCGCGCCTGGGTCGGATAAAACTCAGAGAGGAGCGCGCCGTAGCCGCCCAGCATGCCGTTGACGAACACGCCCATGACCGCGCCGCCGATGAGGAGCGCCGTGGAATCGGTGAGCAGGGAATAGACCACCACCATCACGGCGGCCCCGGCCTGGAAGGTGATCAGCGCGGGCCGGCGCCCGACCCGGTCGGCGAATTGGCCGAACACATAAATGCCGATCGCCATGCCGCCGATGGTGACCGCGGTCCACACGGCCGATTGCGTGAGCGTGTAGCCGAAGCGGGTCGACAAATAGCTCGGCAGCCAGATCATCAGGCCGTAGTAGCCGAAGTTCTGCACCGAGCAGAGAATGAGCATGCCGAGACTGACCTTGGCGGTGGCGCTGTCCTTGACCAGCAGCTTGAGCGGCTCGATGCCGCGGGCGCTGCCGGCGTGCTCGACGAAAATCTTCGGCTCGCCGACGAACAAACGCACCAGGAACGCGACCACGCCCGGCACCAGGCCGACCAGGAACATGCCGCGCCAGCCGATCTGGGGAAGCAGCAACGGCGTCACCAGCGCGGCGACGAGCACGCCGCCTTGCCAGCCGAGCGCCACATAGGCGCAGGCGCGGGCGCGCAGCCGGGCCGGCCATGCTTCGGCGACGAGCGCCATGCCGATGCCGAACTCGCCGCCGAGCCCGACGCCGGCGATCGTGCGATAGACGAGAAGGTCACCGTAGCCTCTCGCCAGCGCGCATAGCCCGGTGAAGATGGCGAACAGCAGGATCGTCCAGGTGAGCACGCGCACGCGCCCGTAGTAATCGCTCAGCATCCCGAACAGGATGCCGCCGATGACGGCACCGATCAGCGTCCAGGTCAGGAGCGAGCCGCCCTGCGCCGGCGTGAGCCCGAGGTCGGCGCGGATCGCGCCCAGCATGAAACCGAGGATGAGGAGGTCGAAGCCGTCCATCGCGTAGCCGAGGACGGAGGCGACCAGCGCCTTCTTGGCTTCCGTGTCCGGCCGGTCGAGCGCCGCCGCGGCGCCGTGCGCGTCTTGCGCGGCTTGTTGGAGTGTCGTCATGGCTGCCCCCCTGCTCCTCGTGTGTTGCAGGGGGAGTATACAGGACAGGGATCAGGTGTCAGGTGGACAGGGATCAGGTGTCAGGTATCGGGGATCAGCGTGCCGCAAACTGCGGCGCCTGTTGCGGAGCCCTCTCCCCTTGCGGGAGAGGGCTACTCGGCGGTTCAACGAACTGGATCGGGTGAGGGGTCGCCGCTACCCCTCACCCATCGGCGTTTGTTGATCTGCCGGAGTTGCCCTCTCCCGCAAGGGGAGAGGGCTCAAATACAGCCGCCCGCGCCAGCGTTGAGTTTGGTTTGGTGCACGCCGGTTACAATCAGAATTTAAAATTCACGCCGCCGCGCACGAGGTTCGTGGTGAAGTCCACGTTGGACGGCGTACCCGTGCACACAGTGCCGCAGTCGAAGCTGCCGAGGTCGACGTGGAGATATTCCGCCTTGGCGGTCCAGTTGCGGCCGAGCGCATATTCTAGTCCGCCGCCGACGGTCCAGCCCGCGTTGGTGTTGCTGGCCGACCCGAAGCCGGGCACGTTGGCGTTGACGCTGCCGACCGCAAGGCCGCCGGTCACGAACGGCAGGAAGCGGTCGAACGCGAAGCCGACCCGCCCACGCGCCGTGCCGAGCCAGTCGTTCGTCACCTGGCAGGTTGTGACGCCGCCGACGCAGGGTGCGCTGCCGCTGATGTTGGTCCAGTCGATGTCGCCTTCGACGCCGAACACCGCGCGCCCGAATTGCAGATTGTAGCCGGCGGTGCCGCCCGCGAGCCATCCCGAGGTGTTTAAGTTGCCGAGCGTTCCGGTTGCGCCGTCGAAATTCGACCGGCCCCACCCGCCGCCGCCGTTGATGCCGATATAGAAGCCGGTCCAGTCGTAGGCGGTGAGCGGCGCGACCACCGGTGCCTTGTACACCGGCGCCGGCGCGGGCGGGATATCCGCCGCGTTCGCCGATGCGGCGGTAAGCGCCAGCGTGCCGGCAAGAAGAATGCGTTTCATGTCGAGCCTCCGATGTTCTGGTCGCGCCGCAGCGCGCCGGCGTTTTTGCGATATGGGTTTAGTGGATCGGCTATATCAGGCGGGCAAATCCGGCCGCATCGCGGCGCAGCTTCGACGTCAATGTGCCCGTTCTCACATCCGCGCGAGCAGGTGCGCGCCGACGGTAACGGGAGCAGCTTTTCCCCGCGCAATGTTTGCGTCAGGTTCCGCGTGCCACGATTTGCCGGCATTTCGCCACTTGTGCCGCGAACCCGAAGTTCGCATCATGTTGCCGCGAGTACTGTTGCGAACTTCGGGTTCAAAAGCGGCACAAGAATCATAGGTTTGCTGGTGTCCTTTTGATTCCGAAGTTCGCATCAGAGGTGCCACAAGAATGGCGAACTTCGGAATCAGGACACTAGCCGGGACGCTCACGTGACCGATCGCGCCGCAGCCTTACCCACCAGCTTCGCCGCCTCGCCGCTGCGCGTGCATTACCTCGTCATCGCCGCGGCCGCGCTCGTCGCCATGACGGCAGCGATCCTCTGGGGCAGCGACTGGCTGCTTAATTTCATCCACGTGCTCGCGGGCGGCCTGTGGACCGGCATCGACCTCTTCATGGGCTTCGTCATCGGGCCGATCCTGCGGCGGGTGCCGATCGACGCGCGCCGGGCGATGATCTCGGCGCTCGTGCCGCGCACCCTCGTCCTGATGCCGACGTTGAGCATCGTGACCTCCACGGCCGGCTGGTTCCTGGCCGAGCGCATGGGGTTCCTTAACGTCGGCTACCCCGCGTTCTATTGGGTGATCGCCGCGCTCGCGATCGTCACGATCCTCACCGTGCAGGGCCTCGGCTATCTGCTGCCCACCAACCTGCGGCTCTATTTCGAAATGCAGAAGCCTCGTCCCGACGGTGAGAAGATCGGCCACTGGATGCATCTCTACGTGCGCGTGGTCGGCGTGCAGGGCGTGATGCAGGTGGCGATCATCGTCGTGATGGCGCGCTTCGCCACGGGGCTGTAGCAAAATTAAAGAGGCCGCCGGAGCGGCCTCTTCCGTCATACACTGTGGTCGGCGTCAGTTGCCGCCCTGATCGCACGTGCCGAAGCGGCCGTAACCTTCGTCGGTGGTGCATTGGCCGCGTCCGGTGTACTGGTAACGCAAATAGTCGTTGCGGGTCTGAGCGAACGCGGCGGTGGCGCCAGCGAGAGACAATCCGAGCATGAGGGCAGCGGCAAGTTTGCGAGTCATGGTGAGAGCTCCAGGTCTTTAAGTTTCGGTCTTCTTGTTGTCGCCCGCGCAAGGGTAATTGTCGCTCGGCACGACTGTTCCGCGCTGCAACACGGGGCGGGCATGCGCTGACCGCATACGCTGGCAGTGACGTACCGCACAGCGTTCGGTTTTGAACGCAATGAGGGGCCCCCGCTTCTACCTTGACGAAATCGTGAAGGCCGGTTTCATGCCGTACGCGGCATTGGAAGGGGAACACCCATGTTCGACGGCTTCAAGCTTCTCGACGTCGAGACCTCGGGCGCGCGCATTCGCCTGCGCCACGGCGGCAGCGGGCCGCCGCTTCTGCTCCTGCACGGCAACCCGCTCAGTCACGCCTCGTGGCACAAGATGGCCGACCGGCTGGCCGAGCGTTTCCATGTGGTCGCCGCGGACCTGCGCGGCTACGGCGACAGCGTCGGCCCGGAGGACGGCGGCGAGAACCACGCGAATTATTCCTTCCGCGCCATGGCGCTCGACCAGGTCGAGGTCATGGGCAAGCTCGGCTACGACAAATTCTTCGTCGCCGGGCACGACCGCGGGGCGCGCACCGCCCACCGCATGGCGCTCGACCATCCCGACCGCGTGCTGCGGGCCGCCTGCGTCGACATCCTGCCGAGCCACCACATCTGGCTGCACGCATCCAAACAATGGGCGATGAAATCGTGGCACTGGCTGTTCATGGCACAGCCCTACGACTTTCCCGAACGCATGATGTCGTCGGTGCCGCCCGAATGGTACATGGAGAAGAAACTGTCGAAGCCCGGCATCGGCCTTTCCTTCATGGACCCGCGCGCGTTTGCCGAATACGTGCGCTGCTTCAACTGGAAGACCATCCGCGGCTCGTGCGAGGACTACCGCGCCTGCGCCACCTGCGATTTCGACCTGGACGACGCCGACTTCCGGGCCGGCAACAAGGTGAAGGCCCCGCTGCTCGTGGTGTGGGGCGCGAAAAGCCACACCGGCACCGTCTATGACGACGTGCTCAAGATCTGGCGTGAGTACGGGGCCGAGGTCAGCGGCGGCCCGATCCCGTGCGGCCACTACGTCCCGGAGGAAGCGCCCGACGAGACCCTCGGCTGGTTCCTCAAGCATTTCGCGTGAGAACGTAGCCCGCATGACGCCCGCGAAGCGGGCGGACATGCGGGGCCCCGGATTTCGCTTCGCTCATCCGGGCTACATACCCTCGAACACGTGCTAATCTCGGCGACCCTCACACCACCGAGGAGCACGCCATGTCCACCACCACGCCTACTGCGCAGGACGTCAGGGCCGCGCTCGGCCGGGCGCTGCACGACCACTGGGGCCTGTTCCTGGCCGAGGGCATCATCCTGGTCATCCTCGGCCTGCTCGCGATCGTCGTGCCGCCGCTCGCGACGTTGGCCGTCACCTTTTTCATCGGCTGGCTGTTCGTGATCAGCGGCATTGCCGGGCTGATCATGACGTTCATGGCGCGCGGTGCGCCGGGATTCTGGTGGTCGCTGCTCTCGGCGGTGATCGCGCTGATCGCCGGCGCGCTGTTGCTGTGGCATCCGGTGCTGGGCGTGCTCTCGCTCACCTTCGTGATAATCGCGTTTTTCATCATCGACGGCATTCTCTCGATCATCCTCTCGATCGAGCATCGCCGCGAGCTGGTCGGGCGCTGGGGCTGGATCCTGCTGAGCGGCATCGTCGACCTGATCATCGCCGCGATCATCTGGGCGGGCCTGCCGGGAACGGCCGCCTGGGCGCTCGGGCTGTTGGTCGGTATCGATCTCGTGTTCGGCGGGACCGCGCTCATCATGGTGGCTCTCGCGGCGCGGCGTGATGCCGCGGCGGTTGCTTGACACCTCCGCGTTTGCTGCTCGCGCCTTATTGCTGACCCCGGTTAGGGCCGATTGACGCCACGTTTTCCGGCGATGGTTCGCCGGCAGGTCGGGCATTGTGCGAAGGAGTGAGAGTAAACATGCGTACCCCCATCGAAATCCGCGACGACGCCATGGCCTGTCTGCGCCTTGCCGAACAGGCGAAAGGCACGCAACGCAGGTCGATGTTTCTCCTGATGGCGCAGGCCTGGGCCATGCTGGCGCAGCAGGCCGAAGGCATCTCCGGCCCGGGCGAGGCGAGCGAAGCGAAGCCGACAGCGCACTAACGCAACAGTCCACCCTCACTCCGCCGCGAGGCGCGCGGGCATACGGCTCGGGTCGAACCGGTGCGCCGGCTCGGCCTCGATGTCGAACCCGTCAGGCTGACGCCCATCCTCCTCGGCGCGCACGCGGAACCACAGGGCATAAAGCGCCGGCACCACCAGTAGCGTGAGCACGGTCGCGACGAACAGGCCGCCCATGATGGTGATCGCCATGGGCCCCCAGAACACGCTGCGCGCGAGCGGGATCATGCCGAGGATGGCGGCGAGCGCGGTGAGCGCCACGGGGCGCGCGCGGCGCACGGTGGCGTCGATGATGGCGCGCTGGCGCGCGTGACCCGCCGCAATGTCGCGGTCGATCTGGTCGACCAGGATCACCGTGTTGCGCATGATCATGCCGGCGAGCGCGATGAGCCCGAGCAGCGCCACGAAGCCGAACGGCCGGTTGCTCACGAGCAGGGCGCCGGTCGCGCCGATCAGCCCGAGCGGCGCGGTCACGAACACCAGCGCGAGGCGCGAGAAGCTCTGCACCTGCAGCATCAGCAAGCCCAGCATCGCGACCGCCATGACCGGAAACACGGCGATGAGCGCGCTGTTCGCCTTGACGCTCTCTTCGATCGATCCGCCGGTCTCGATGCGATAGCCGTAAGGCAGCGCCTGCTTGATGTCGGCAAGCTTGGGCAGCACCTCGTTGGTCACGTCGGGCGCCTGCACGTTGTCGACGATGTCGCCGCGCACCGTGAGCACGACGTCGCGGTTGCGCCGCCACAGGATCGGCTCCTCGTATTCGTAGTGGACGCGCGCGATCTGCGACAGCGGCACGGCGATGCCGTTGCGCGTGGTGACGGTGAGCGCCGGCAACTGGCCGAGCTCGAGACGCTCGCCCGGCACCGCGCGCGCGACGACGTCGATATGCTCGATGCCTTCGCGATATTGCGTCACGGTGTAGCCGGAGAGGAGCGTTTGCATGGTCTGCGCCACGTCCTGCGGGGTCAGCCCGAGGGCGCGGGCGCGATCCTGATCGACTTCGAGCCGGATCGACTTGACCTGTTCGGTCCAGTTGAGATGCGGATCGACGATCTTGCGGTTCTGCGCCATCACCGCGCGCACCTGCTCGGCGATGTCGCGCACCTTGAGCGGGTCGGGGCCAACCACCCGGAATTGCACCGGAAATCCGACCGGCGGCCCGAACACGAAGCGGTCGACGCGCGTGCGCGCCTGCGGCAACGCGCCGTCGGCGATCGCGCGCTCGAGCCGCGCCTTGACGCGCTCGCGCGCCTCCAGGTCCTTCGTGACGATCACGATCTGCGCGAAATTCGCGTTCGGCAGCACAGGGTTGAGCCCGAGCCAGAAGCGCGGCGCGCCCTGCCCCACGTAGGTGGTGTAGCTGAGAATGTCGGGATCGCCGGCGACGAGGGCTTCCGCCTGCTTCGCCGTGGCGTCGGTCGCGCCGATCGCGGTGCCTTCCGGCAGCCGCATCTCGAGAAACAGTTCGGTGCGCGTCGAGGTCGGGAAGAACTGCTGCTGCACGAACGGGAACGCGGCGAGCGAGCCGACGAACATCAGCACGGTGACGCCGGCGACGGCAACGCGGTGCCGCAGCGCAAAGGCGATGACGCGGCGCAGGGCGCGGTAGACGCGGGTGTCGTAGATCGCATCCGGATCGATATGCGCGCCCGGCTTGGCGAACTCCGGCAGCAGCTTGAGGCCGAGATAAGGCGTGAACAGCACCGCCACGAACCATGACGCGATCAGCGCGAGCGTCACGATCCAGAAAATGCCGCCGGCATATTCGCCCGCGCTCGACTTGGCGAAGCCGACCGGCAGGAAACCGGCGGCGGTGACAAGCGTGCCGGTGAGCATGGGAAACGCGGTCGAGGTCCAGGCGTAGGTAGCGGCCCGGGCGCGGTCGAAGCCCTGCTCCATCTTCACCACCATCATCTCGATGGCGATTATCGCGTCGTCGACCAACAGCCCGAGCGCGATGATGAGCGCGCCGAGCGTGATGCGGTGAAGGTCGAGGCCCGACGCGTACATGGTGATAAGCACGATCGCCAGCACCAGCGGCACCGAGAGCGCGACCACGATGCCGGTGCGCCAGCCGAGCGAGAGGAAGCTCACCAGCAGCACGATCGCGAGCGCCTCGATGAAGGTCTCGACGAACTCCGACACCGAGCCCTCGACGATGCGCGGCTGGTCGGCGACCTGGGTCACGTCGATGCCGACCGGAAGCTCGCGGATGACGGCGTCCATCGCCGCCGTGAGGTTCTCGCCGAGGGTGACGATGTTGGCGCCGTCCTGCATCGACACGCCGAGGCCGATCGCCTGCTTGCCGCCTTCGCGCACGATGAAGGTGGGCGGATCTTCGTAGCCGCGCTTGACCTGCGCGATGTCGCCGAGCCGGAAGGTGCGCCCGCCGGCTTCGACCGGCACCGCCGCGATGGCGTCCGCCCCGGAAAATGCACCGGTCACCCGCAGGTTGATGCGATCGGCGCTGGTGTCGACCGAACCGCCCGATACGATCGCGTTCTGCCGCGCCACGCTGTCGAATATCTGCTGCGGGGAAATTCCGAGCGTCGCGAGCTTCGCGTGGCTGAACTCGATGAAGATTTTCTCCGGCCGCTCGCCGATGATGACGACCTTGTTGACGTCGGGCACGCGCAGCAGGCGCTGACGGATGTCTTCGGCATGCGCCTTGAGCTGCGCGGGACTGAGTCCGTCGGCGGTGAGCATGTAGAGCGCCGAGTAGACGTCGCCGTACTCGTCGTTGAACGCGGGGCCGATCACGCCCGCCGGCAGATCGCCGCGGATGTCGCCGACCTTCTTGCGCACTTGGTACCACAGGTCCTTGACCTTGCCGGGCGGGGTGCGGTCGATGAGAAACACCTGGATGAAGGAAACGCCGGGCTGCGAATAGCTTTCGATGCGGTCGAGATAGGGCAGCTCCTGCAGCTTCTTCTCGATCTTGTCGGCGACCTGGGTCTGCATCTCCGAGGCGGTCGCGCCGGGCCATGCCACGTTGACAATCATCACCTTGATGGTGAAAGAGGGATCCTCGGCGCGCCCGAGATTGAAATAGGAATAGATGCCGCCGGCGCCGAGCACGATGATCATGAACAGCACCAGAGCGCGGTGCGTGATCGCCCATTGGGAGAGATTGAAGCTTTTCATGCCGCGCTCTCCTGTTTGTTCGAGCTAGCGCGGTTCGACCGCGCGCACCTTGGTGCCGGCAACGAGCGTCTGCACCCCCAGCGTGACGACCTTGTCGCCGTCTTCGACGCCCGCCGTGACGAGCGCCGCATCCTGGGTGAAGGCGGCGACCGTGACCGGCCGCAGCGCCAGGGTTCCGGATTGGTCGACCACGTAGACGGTCGCGCCGGTACCGCGGTTGAGAACGGCGGCGAGCGGGAGCCTGGCGACGGGCGCCTCGGCCGGGTGCGCGAGGGTGACGGTCGCGGTCATGCCGAGCGCAACGCTCTCGTCGGCGTCGTGAATCGTGAAGCGGGCCGCGTAGGTGCGCGTCGCGGGATCGGCTTGCGGGGAGAGTTCGCGCAGATGTGCCGCGAAGCTGCGGTCGGGATCGGACCACAGCCGCACCGTGGCGCGACTCGCGCGCGCCTCGCCGAGCCAGGTTTCCGGCAGCGCCACGACCGCTTCCTTTTCGCCGCGGTGGGCGAGCCGCGCGACCGCCTGACCGACCGCGACCACTTGGCCGGGCTCGGCAAGCGCCGCGGTGATCACGCCGTCGGCGCCTGCCTTGAGGTCCGTATAGGCGAGCTGGTTGCGCGCGAGATCGAGCGCGCGTTTGGCCCGTTCGAGCCGGCCGTCCGCCTCGTCCTTCGCGGCCTTCTTGCGATCGAACTCGGCCACCGCCGCAAAGCCGCGGCTCTTGAGCGTGGCGTAACGTTCTTCGTCGGCTGCTGCCTGGGCGAGATTCGAGGTCGCCGCCGCAAGCTCGGCTTCGGCGCTTTCGACCTGGAGCTTGAAGTCGCGCGGATCGAGCCGCGCCACAACGTCGTCGGCGCGCACGCGATCGCCGACACTGACGAGCCGGGTGACGATCTTGCCGGCGACACGGAACCCGAGATCGGTCTCGAAGCGCGCGCGCACCACGCCGACGAACTCGCGGCTGGTCGCATCGCGCGCGAAGGCGACACGTTGAACCTGCACGGGCCGCTCGAGATGGGCGACCGGCGCCGCCTCTCCTTGGCAGCCGGCGAGAGCCAGCGCGAACGCCAGCACGGCGAGCGGGGGCAGGGGAATCGAGGCGCGCATGGATGCCTTCCTCACTGAATTGTGATAAATGACGATATTCGTATTTCGTCACTTCGCAGGCACAAAACGGCCGGGGCAGAGTTCGGCATGGGCTTAGTTCCGGGGGGTGATAGCGCGGAGGAGGAAACGCACCGCGCTGCGGGCGGCGGCCTCGATATCCTCGCCGTCCTGCAAGGCCTGGCTGACCAGGACCGGATGGCAGAATGACACCGTGGCGCACATGAACTGCTCGGAGACTTGGCGCGGGTCGATCTGCTCGAACTCGCCCGTTGCCACACCGTCGCGCAGGATCACCTCGACGATCGTGCGCATGGTCTCCTTGTGGGTCCGGATAGCGGCCCAGGAGTTTTCCATCGCCACCAGCACGATGTCGTTCACACGCGTGTCGGTGAGAAGGTTTTCCTTATGGTACTTGAGGATATCGACTATAAGGCGCTCAAGCCGGTCGGCCGCCCGGCCCTTTGCGCGCGCGAGCGCCCAGGCCTGCTCCTCGACCTCGGCCAAGCAGCGCTGGCAGATCGCCTCGACGATGGCGTTCTTGGAAGGGAAGAAACGGTAGATGTTGGCCGGCGACATCTTGAGCTCGGCGGCAATGTCGGCAACGGCGGTCTTGGCGTAGCCGAGCCGGAGGAACAGCGCCTCTGCCGCCTCGACGATGCGAGCGCGGGTATCGTCCGGTTTGACCTTGACCTGCGGGTTCATGGCACGTGCGGCCTCGGGGCAAAGCCCCTCGATGAAGACTGACGGTTTTAGTAAATCGTCAGTACAGATGTGTCAAGGGAGGCAGGAGCCGCAAAAGCCTACGAAAGGGAGGTCACACAGCAAAATGGCGATAGGGGCTTGCATGTTGTTCTCTATCTGTTCTATATTTTCTCAAGCAACATTAGGCTGTAATTTCAGAGAGACATCGTGGCAGGTCCGCCCTGGTACGCGGCGTTCCAAACGGCTTGGCGCTGGGGCTCTTTTGTCGCGGCCCACGCGATTGTGGCCGTCCTACTTATAGGGGCAGTGGGACTAATTCAGTGGCTGGTGTCCCGAATTGGCGACTCGAAGTTATTCGACACGTTACCGCTTCGGTACATATTCGTTTGAACTACGCCTGAATTACGTTCGTTTGAACTACGCCTGAATTACGCCCGCGGTGACGCCGCCAGGCACCGGGGCCGGCGCCTATTCGAGCTGGTCGTAGGACGCGATCTTCCACTCGCCGGCCGGCGTCTTGGCGTAGCACAACCGCTCGGAATCCCATGGCCGCACGGCGCTCGCCGGCACCCATCCGGTCTTGCCGCTGGGCAGCAGCACCTCGAGGTGAGTGGCCGGCTCCGCCGGCTTTCCCTCCTGGACCGCCGGGTAGACGCTGAGCGCGGGGACCGCGACGGTCCCGATTTTGGCGGTCGGCGGGCCGGGATCGTTCGGCGCCTTGGCAACGGAAGTGGGAGCTACGGTGAAGTACCAATCGGCCACCTCCTCGCCCACTTCCAGCTTCTTGCGCGCCTGCTCCATCACGTCGTCGCTCACCGCGTTCGCGGTGATGGGGCCGCACACCAGGTTGCCCGCCTCTGGGTCCTGATAATAGGTCCCGTCGTTCGCGAATGCCGCCAACGCATCCCAGAACGGGCCGTTGTCGACCGGGCCGTCGGCGTCGGCGCCCTGCGGACGGAAGCCGAACACGACCTTGAAATTGTGAAGCGCGTCGCGCCCCATGTCGAATTGGTCGGTCGGGCCGCCCTGGAAGGTCCAAACGAAGGTCGGCGCGACGAGGGCGAACAGCGCCTGGGAATCTTTCTTGGCGACCGCCTCGCTGAATTTCTTGCGCATCGCCTCGAATGCCGCGTCCGGCTTGTACGCCTCCGAGACTTCGACCTTGACCTCGGGGTAAGGGACTCGCTTGATCGCGGCACCCGCCGGCACGGCAAGGGCGCACGCGATCGCGGCAATCGATAGCGCTGGGCGCAAGTGCATGGGGATACTCCGGATGGCGGGCAGCTGCGGCCGGATATGGCGGGGGTATTCGGTCGGATTCATGGCTAGTGTCCCGATTCCGACATTCGCCCGAGTTTGCCGCACGCTCCGGAGCGAACTTCGAAATCGAAGGCACTAGCAACTCTATGATTCTAGTGCCGCTTTGAACTCGAAGTTCGCGGCCGGATTCGTGGCAATTGTGACGCGAACTTCGGGTTCAAAGCGGCACTAGCGTCGCAACGGAGGCTTCAAAATGACGAACGCTCCGCTCGCCGGCATCAAGGCTTGTGTGTTCGACGCCTACGGCACGCTGTTCGATTTTGCCGCCGCGGCGCGCGGCTGCCGTGACGTGCTCGGCGCCGAGGCCGACAAGCTCACGGCGCTATGGCGCGACAAGCAGCTTCAGTACACGTGGCTGCGCTCGCTCTCCGGCCGTTACGCAGATTTCTGGCAGGTGACCGGCGAGGCCCTCGATTTCGTGCTGGACACGCTCGGCATCGCGCAGCCGGGACTGCGCGACCGGCTGATGACGCTCTATCTGACGCTCGAGCCGTTTCCCGAGGTGCCCGACGTGTTGCGCCGCCTCAAGCAAGCCGGGTTGCGCACGGCGATCCTGTCGAACGGCTCGCCGAAGATGCTCGACGCCATCGTCGCCGGAAACAACCTCGCGCCGCTCATCGACGCGGTGCTCTCGGTCGACGAGGTCGGGGTCTACAAGACCCATCCGAAGGTTTATCAGCTCGCGGTCGACCGACTCGCCGTCACGGCAGCGGACATCGCCTTCCAGTCGTCGAACGCCTGGGACGCCTACGCGGCGTCCGCCTTCGGCATGCGGGTCGTGTGGTGCAACCGCTACGGCCAGCGCCGCGAGCGGCTGCCGGGCAATCCGGATCGCGAGGTCAGAAGCCTCAGCGAATTGCCGGCGTTGATCGGGATTGTTTAATGCTGTATCGGGAGCATTCCGAATTTCGCGTCGCTCCGTCGAGATGACGCGAGGGCCGGCTGACGGTCGGCGCTCGCGCTTTTGTGATCGCGCCGCCTTATTTGAATAGCTGATCGCCACAAAGTTGCGAGGGCTGGCGAAAAATTCATTAAATCTTCCAAATCCTCCAGAGCCCGCGTTTCGATTTCGGGGCGCGTCTCATTGCCGCGTGTTCGTTTCGCGCCCGGCAGATTACGCCAGCGGATCGGGTCGCGTGTGCGCCTCAGGCTGCGGCAGCTCAAGCTCAGCGGATTGTATCGGCGGTCAAAGGGTCAACTTCGGCGAAGATTACGTTGAACCAAACTAATCGTGAACGACACTAATACGATCGGACTAATGATCGACTGATTTCCATCCCCATATAGGCGGGCTGGAAAACATGCAAGTCGGCAAGAAGACGAGAACAAACGGAGTAACAAACCATGGGCCACAACCCGATTTCACGCGCTCGGCTGACGATCTGGGTGGCGCCGGCGGTGCTGTTGCTCCTCCTCGCAGGGGTTGGCGCCGTCAAAAGCAATGCCATGCATCACGCGCGCCCCGCGGACGCCGACATTGAAACGTCCGTCCCCGGCCTTCGCCCCGCGACGGCGGATGCGGGCAAGGAGGAAGCCGCCTCCCAGATCCCTGGCCCGTCCGCGGTCCGCTTGCCAGCCCATTCGATGGCGTTGGTGATCGGTAACGGCCGCTATTCAGACAGGGGGGCGTCTCCGTGGCATCCGGTGGAGGATGCCCGCGCCATGGCGGACGAGCTGCGCGGCCGTGGTTTCGATGTGACGTTCAAAGAGAATCTGAGCAAGCAAGGCATGCGCGATGGCTTCTCCAGTTTTGCTGCGAAAGTCGACCCCGGCGCGACGGCGCTCATCTTCTTCAGCGGTTACGGCATCCAGTCCGCGCGGCGGACCTACCTCATTCCCGTCAATTCAGAAATCTGGAGCGAGGAAGACGTGCAGCGCGACGGGCTGCCACTCGATCCGGTGTTGATCGACCTCGACGCGCGCGGGGTGACCACCAAGCTGGTCGTGATCGATGCCTCGCGGCGTAATCCGTTCGAGCGGAGGTTCCGAGGGGGATCGATCGGGCTTGCGCCAATCAGCACGCCGAAAGGTACGCTGGCCATCTACAGCGCGACGCCCAACCAGGTCGCCCCTGACAGCGATACCGGAATGTTCGTCGGCGAGCTGATCGCACAAATGCGGCGGGACGGCGCGAGCCTGGAGGATGCGTTCAATCGGACCCGGACCATGGTCGCACGCGCCTCGCATAACGAACAAGTTCCGGGAGTATTCTCGTCCTTAACCGAGGATCTTCCGCCTCCGCCGGCTCCCGGCACACCGGCGCGCTAGAGCATGATCCCGAAAGCGGATACCGGTTTTCGCAAAAGTTCAGGCTCCAGAAGAATTTAGAGCGGGATGACGATTCGAAGAAAAGTCATCACGCTCTAAAGCGCGTAGCAAATAGTCCCAATCTTTTCCGTGTGGTCGCCGCATCGTGGCGCTTGTTTCCCGCGGCAGCATGGAGCGCTCCGGCGGGACGAGGCCTATCATGCGGCCGGTGCTGATGCCCGTGGCGGATGCTAGAATTTTACCAGATGGGCATCACGCGCGATTGGAGAATAGGGGATGCTGGCGGAACACCTGCTTAGCGTGCTGCATGACCACGGCGTTCGGCTGATCGCGGGCGTGCCAGACACCATTCTCAAAGGCTTCTGTGCCGCGGCAGCCCGCGACGGGCGCTTCGACCACCTCCTTGCCGCCAACGAAGGCGCCGCACTCGCCTTCGCGGCGGGGCACCACCTTGCTACCGGCTGCATTCCCCTCGTTTATCTGCAGAATTCCGGGCTGGCCAATGCGCTCAACCCATATCTCTCGATGTGTCACCCAAGTGTCTATGGCTTGCCGGCTATCCTGCTGGTCGGTTGGCGCGGCCAACCGGGCATGGGCGACGAGCCGCAGCACCGGAAGTTCGGCTCGATCACGCTTGATCTGCTGCGGCTCATGGACATCCCTGCGGTCATGCTCGAGGACTCCTCGGACGCGGCGCTCCGCCGTGTCGATGAGGCAATCGCCGGGGCGATGAAAACTCGCTCAAGCCTCTCGATCGTCGTCTCCAAGGGCATCCTCGACACCGAGGAGGCGGTCAGCGCCAACCGAAACGGAAAGGGCAAGCTGCGGCGCTCGGACGTCATCAACATGCTGCTCGACAGCATGGAGCAAAAAGATGTCGTGTTTGGCGGCATCGGCCATGTCAGCCGCGAGCTCTACTCCGTTCGTCTTTCCGCGCGGCAAGCGAACGGCAGTGCGCAAGTCACGGCGGCGCGTGACTTTCTCTGCGTCGGCGGCATGGGGCACGCGCATCAAATTGCCATGGGATATGCGAGCGCAAACGGCGGGGGCCGTGTTTGGTGTCTTGACGGCGACGGCGCGCTTCTCATGCACCTCGGCGCCTTGTCGAGCGTCGCTCAGATCTCGTCGCGCTTTGTGCACGTGCTGTTCGACAACGGCGTTCACGCCTCGGTCGGCGGTCAGCCGGTCGCGGGACGCAACGTGGACTATTGCGCGATTGCCCGGCAGCTCGGTTATCCATCGACTTACAAGATCGATACGCCAAGGCGGTTGCAAGCTACCTTGGAAAAGCTGCGAACCGTCACCGGGCCCGCGTTCGTGTGCATCAAGGTCTCGGATGAAATCATGGCGAACTTGCCAAGACCCAAGGCCGCTCTCGTCGATCTCAAGCAATCGTTCAATTCGGCCCTCGCCCAGGCTTTCGTTTCGTGAATCGAGTGCGGTCGATGCGGGCTACGAACTGCGCCCGTTGAGCGCCGCCGTATAGGCGCGGATGCGGCCGGCGTTGACGCCGAAGTCGCTGCGTCCCACCCGGCTCACCGAGCGCACGTCGATGCGCGATCCGCCGCCGTCCGCGGCGACCCGGACGACGACGTCGTCGGTGAAGTGGAACCAGCGGCTGGTATCGTTGGCCTCGATGCGCCCGCTCGCGGGATCGGCATCGACCACGGTCCAGCCCGGCATGGCCTTGGCGGCATCGAGCGCGCGCTTGAAGGCGTCCGCGGGCGGCATGCTCAGCTTGACGGGCGCAATGTCCGGATAGGCGGCTTTCTGCTTGCCGGCGATTTCAGCCCCCTCGTAGGCGACCGTGTTGGAGCCTGCCGGACGTAATTTCAGCGCGGCCACGAACGTGGGCGGATTGTTGGTATCGGTCGTGATGTCATGGATCGGCGGTACGGTCCCGCGCAGGCGGTCGTATTGCCACGGCACGTAGGCGATCACCGCCCCCAGCACGATGCCGATGGCGCCCACCGCGATACCGCGGCTGCCCAGCTGCGACCAGCCGAACACGAGCGCCACGAGCGAGAGCACCGCACCGGCAAGCGCCGCAAAGGCGGCGCCCGGCATGAGCCAGAAGAAGGCGAAGCGGAAATGCCACCAGCCGAACCGCCAGCCCAGCGGGCCGACGGCGAGGGCGAGGAGGCCGAGAATCGCAAGACCTGCGCCCACATAGACGACGATTTCGGCCCAGTTCCGCCCTGCAGATGCGGCCATGCGCGCCTCCCCTAGTCGATTTGTTGCGATCCGCATTCAACCGGCGCAAAGCGCCCCGCAATTAAACACCGCAGGCGGGCGATTCATGCCATCCCCCCGGCATGCACCACGCGCAACCCTCGCTTGATCGACCGGGCGCCGGCCTTACGGCCCAGGGGCTGGCGCGAAATATTAACGCGCGTTATATTAACGTCGTCCAAGAATATGGGGCCGCCCCGGGGGTCGCCGATGCTAGCCGCTCTCGACCAGGATTTTCTGTTCCTGCTTTACGACGTCGCGCGGACGATGCGCACGCGCGCGGACCAGCGCGCGCGCACGCGCGGCATGACCCGCGCCCAATGGGTGATCCTGGCGCGGCTCGAGCGCCAGCCCGGCCTCACCCAGAACGAGATGGCGGCGATCGTCGAGGTCGAGCCGATCACGATCGCGCGGCTCGTCGACCGTCTGGAGGCGCGCGGCCTGGTGGTGCGCAAGGCCGACCCGCGCGATCGCCGGGTTTGGCGGCTGCATCTCACGCCCGCGGCGGCGCCGATTCTGCGCGAGATCGCCAAATACCGCGCCGAGATCCACGAGGTGATCACCGCCGGCATGGCACCGAGCCTGCAGAAGGCGCTCACAGACGGCCTGCTGCAGATGAAGGCCAACTTGGCGGTAGAAGCGCGTTCGCCCGGCAAATCCGGCAGCGCCGCGCCCACGTCTCATCACACCGGCGGCGCCGCGCGCCGCGAGCGCCATGCTTAAGCGCACCGTCGAACTGGAGCAGCCGCTGGTCGTCCGGCGAGTTGTCAGCCGGCGCACCATTCGCCTGGCGCTCATGCTGGGCGGCATTCTGGTCGCGGTCGCGGTCGCGGCGACGCTGTGGCTGCGCGGCGGCCGCTGGGTCTCCGCCGACGACGCCTATGTGCGCGCCGCCAAGCTGATGGTGACGACCGACGTGTCCGGGATCGTGACCTCGGTCGACGTGCGCGAAGGCCAATACGTCAAGCAAGGCCAGGTCCTGTTCCGCGTCGATCCGCGCCAGTTCCAGATCGCGGTCGATAACGTCAAAGCGCAGCTCGCGCAGGTCTCGCTCAACGTCGAAGCGATGAAGCAGGACTACCAGCGCATGCTCAAGGACATCGAGGCGCAGCAGTCCCAGGTGCAACTCGACCAGGCGAACTACGACCGCTACGCCGTGCTCATCCGCACCGACGTCGTCTCCAAGGCCAACTATGATCAGGCCCGCTACACGCTCGCAGCCGACAAGAACAAGCTCGAGTCGCTCAAGCAGCAGGCGCAGGTGCAGCTTGCGCGGCTCAGCGGCAACCCCGACCTGCCGGTCGAGGAGCATCCGCAATATCGCCAAGTGAAGGCGCAGCTCGACGAAGCGCAGCGCCAGCTCGATCATGCCACCGTGCGCGCGCCGTTCGACGGCATCGTCACGCAGGTCGAGGCGCTTCAGCCCGGGACGTACCTGGTCTCGGCGACCGCCGCGCTGACCAACACGGGCGCCGTCGCCCTGCTTTCCACCGAAAACATGTGGATCGACGCCAATCTGAAGGAGACCGACCTCACGCACGTGAAGCCGGGCGACCATGCGGAGATTTCGGTCGACACCTACCCGGGACGGACGTGGTCGGGAACGGTCGAGAGCATCAGCCCCGGCGCCGGTTCGGAATTTTCCATCCTGCCGCCGCAGAACGCGAGCGGCAACTGGGTCAAGGTGGTGCAGCGCGTTCCGGTGCGCGTCCGCGTCGAGCGCCAGCCGGGCGACCCGATCCTGCGTGCCGGCATGAGCGTCGTCGTCGACATCGACACCGGGCATCGTCGCTCGATCGCCGAGCTGTTCTGATGACCGCCGTACCGCTTGCCGAGCGCTCCGCGGTGCCTCACCGCGGCATCGTCTCGGTATGCTCCATGATCGCGACCTTGATGCAGGCGCTCGACAACACGATCGCCAACGTCGCGCTGCCCTACATGCAGGGCTCGCTCTCGACCACGCTCGATCAGATCACCTGGGTGCTCACCTCCTACGTGGTGGCCGCCGCGATCATGACCGCGCCGGTCGGCTGGCTCGCGGCGCGCTTCGGCCGCAAGAATTTGTTCCTCGTCTGCGTCGGCGGGTTCACCGCCGCCTCGATGCTGTGCGGGATCGCCGAGTCGCTTGCCCAGATGGTGGTGTTCCGCCTGCTCCAGGGCATGTTTGGCGCCGCGCTGGTGCCGTTGTCGCAGGCGACCATGCTCGACCTTTATCCGATCCAGCAGCGCGGCTCGGCGATGGCGCTGTGGGGCATGGGCGTGATGGTCGGCCCGATCCTCGGCCCCACGCTGGGCGGCTATCTCACCGACATCTACAATTGGCGCTGGGTGTTCTACATCAACCTGCCGTTCGGCCTGCTCGCCATGGCGGGCCTGTGGCTGTTCATGCAGGACGCCGGACAGAACGCCAAGCTGCGATTCGATTGGACCGGGTTCGCGGTGCTCAGCATGTGCCTGGGCTCCTTCCAGCTCATGCTCGACCGCGGCGAGCAGCTCGACTGGTTCGGCTCCGCCGAGATCGTGACCGAGCTGATCCTGGCGGCGCTCGGGCTTTATCTGTTCGTCGTCCACATGTTCACCGCCGAAAAGCCGTTCATCACGCCGCGTATCTTTCGCGACTTGAACTTCCTGTCGGGCATCCTGGTGATGCTCGTCGTCGGCACCGTGCTGCTGTCGAGTTCCGCGCTGCTGGCGCCCTATCTGCAGACGCTCGGCGGCTATGCGGTGTCGGACGCCGGCCTGCTCATGGTGCCGCGCGGGGTCGGTACCATGTTCGCCATGATGGCGGCCGGCCGCCTGACCAACCGCGTCGATCCGCGCTGGCTGATGTTCGCCGGCGTCGTCATGCTGGCGGTCTCGTTCTGGCAGATGAGCGGCTGGACGCCCGACGTGAGCGCCTGGTCCATGTCGACCACCACGATCGTGCAGGGCATCGGCCTCGGCTTCGTCTTCGTGCCGCTGCAAGTGGTCGCGTTCGCGACGCTCGAACCCGAGCTGCGCACCGAGGGAACCGCGCTGTTCAGCCTGATGCGCAACGTCGGCGGCGCCATCGGGATTTCCGTCACTTCGTTCCTCTTGGCCCAAAACACGCAGGTCATGCACGCCCGGATCGCCGAGCACGTGACGCCGTTCAACCACGCCCTGCAGACGCGCGGCGCCTACCTGTTCTGGAACGCGGCAATGCCGCGCGGGCTTCAAGCGCTCAACGACGAGATCACGCGCCAAGCGCAGATCATCGCCTATGGGAACGATTTCAAGCTGATGCTGATTGTGAGCATCCCGGTCGCCCTTTTGCTGTTTCTGATGCGCCGGCCGGGACGCCGTCCCGTGATGGAAGCGGCGCCGGTCGATTAACAAACGGAGATGACGTGAGAAACCGCCGGGAGATCGTGCGCCTGATGGCGGCATCGGCCGCCGCGTTCGCGCCGCGCGCGGCGCGCGCGCAGGACGACGCCAAAAGCTATCCCAATCGCGTGATCCGGCTGATCGTCGGGTTTGCGGCGGGCGGCGGCAACGACATTTTCGCCCGCCTGGTCGGCAACAAGCTGCAGGAACTGATCGGCCAGTCGGTGGTGATCGAAAACCGTCCCGGCGCCGGCGGCCGTCTGGCCGCGGTCTACGTCGCGGGCCAGCCGCCGGATGGATACACGCTGCTGGTGGGCGCCGCCGGCGCCATGTCGGTTGCGCCGGCCATCTATCCGCACCTGCCGTATCACCCGATCCGCTCGTTCGTGCCGCTCACCCTGATCGGCTCGTTTCCACTGGTGCTCGCCGTGTCGGCCAAGCACGAGGTCAAAACCGTCGCCGAGCTGGTCGCCTGGGCGAAAGCGCACCCGGACAAGGCGAACTATGCGACCTCGGCGCCCGGCTTCACCATCGCGACCGAATTGCTCAAGCTCAAGACCGGCATGCCGGGCGTTGCCATCCCCTACAAGAGCAGCAACGAGATGGTGCTGAGCGCGATCTCCGGGCAGACCGCGCTCACCATCGCGGACCCGCCGCCGGCAGTGCCGCTGGTCAAAGGCGGGCAACTGCGCGCGCTCGCGGTGACCGGCGCAAAGCGCTTGGCCGAACTGCCGGACGTGCCGAGCATGGCGGAGGCCGGCTTCCCGGAGGTCAATATCGGGCTGTGGAGCGGCCTGTTCGCGCCCGCCGGCACGCCGGCGCCGATCGCACAGAAACTCGAAGACGACCTTCGCCGCGCGATCCAATCGCCCGAGGTGAGCGAGAAGCTCAAGGCGCTCGGTGTCGAGCCGGGCGGGATTCCTTCCGACGGGTTGCGTCAGCTCATCGAGGCCGACATCAAGGTCACGGCCGAGGTGGTCAAGGCCGCCAACCTGACGTTCGAGGAGTAATCAACAAATTCAGCGTCATCCTGAGGAGGTCGCGCGCGTTTGCGCGCGACCGTCTTGAAGGATAGCAGCACGCACGGCGCTTGTTTCCATCCTTCGAGACGGCCGCTCGCCAGCGCGACATAGCCGACGCTTGGCGTCGGCGTTCTTCGATACTAAGAACGGCGGCCGAAGGCCGCCTATGCTCCTCAGGATGGCGGTTGAGCGAGCTGATAGTTCGCTACCGCACGAGGCCCTTCTCGGCGAGCCACTTCTGGATCAGGGCGGCGACTTCCAGGTTGTTCCTATCCATCATCAGCATGTGCGAATTGCCTTTGATGCCGACCTTGGGCAGGTCGATCACCTCGACCTTGCCGCCCGCCGCGGTGATTTTTTCGGCGAAGTCGAGGCCGTTCTGGCGCATCTTCGGCCAGCGCGAATCGCGTTCGATGAAATCGCCGTAGACGATGAGCACCGGAATGTCCTTGAGCGCGCCCACCTTGGCCGGATCGCCGATCGCGGCGGGCTCGACGGCGACGAGCGCCTTGACCTTGTCGGGACGTGCCTGCGCGGCGCGAAAACCGAACTGGCCGCCCTGGCTGTGGAACAGGATCACACACGGGCACACGCGATCGACCTCGGCAATATAGGCGGCCGTGATCGCCGCGTCGGTGGTCAGCCAGCGCGGCGAGAGCTGTTTGGGGAAATTATCGTAGGCCTCGACCGGGAACTGGCTGCCCGGATTGACGCGGCGCCGGGCCGGGTCGTCCGCGTAGGAACCGGCGCCGTCGCCGATGCGAAAACGCTCGAACGGGTTGGCGACTGGCAGGTATACCGGCTCGCCGTAGAGCGAGGGATATTGCGTCCAGCCGGCGCGCCCGCGCTCGACCGCGTCGGAATTGTAGACCGCCCAGCCCCGGCGCAGGAAATAATTGAGCCAGCCTTCGCGGCCGTCCGGCGTGGTCTCGTAGGTGACGCCGCTCAAGCCGCCGCCGTGCCACAGCAGCAGCGGCACCGCGCCGCGTTCGTCCTGCGGGATGAAATACTGCACGTACATCTGGTCGACCTGATACTTGCCGTTCGGGTCAATGCGCGCCGGCACGCCGCCGGGCGCAAGCGTGAGCTCCTTGACCGGCTGCCCGCTCACTTCGATCAGCCGTCCGCCGACATGGAACGAGCCCATCGCCTTGAGGGTGATCGGCGCGTCTTCGGCGCCGCCATGCATCGGAGCAAGGCAAGTGAGCGCGACCGCAAACGTGACCGCGGCGAAAGAGCGCAACATCCCAAGTCCTCCTGATAGACGACCGGGCGGATTAATACGGAATGCCCAGGCCGCGGAACAGGAAGTGCATCAGCCACGCCGGCCCGATCAGCAGGAACTGGAGATCCTTGAAGAACGACGGCTTCCTGCCTTCGACCTCGTGGCCGGCGAACTGGAAGATCCACGCGAAGACAAACAGCGCGCCCGCGATCCACTCCAGCTTGATGGCGACGTTGGTCTCGACCAGCCGGATGATCGCGATGGCGACCGTGCTGAAGACCGCCATGCCGATGGCGAGCGGAACCGACAGCGTCAGATAATAGATGACGGCGAGCGCACACACGATCGTTGCCCAATTGAGATAGGGCGTGGCGCGGAAAAATTCCGGCATCGGCAGCACCCACAGGATGGCAATCACCGACCAGGCGATCACCGGCACGGCGATCCAATGGATGGCCTTGTTGGTCGGGTTGCGGTGGCTTTCGCCGTATTCCGCAAGCAGCACGTCGATGCGGCGGGCCCTGGCTACGCGAACACTCATGGCATGCCTCGCTTCGTTCATGCGGGTTCGGGGACTTTGAGCGCGGAGCGCTTCACCAGCACCGCGCCTTCGAACAGTCGCCGGGCCGTGCGCACGATCGCGGCGACCGGCTGGGCCGCCCCGTCGCGCCGCTCGAGCCGCACGTCGAGACGGCCGGAGGGATGTTCGAACGAAAGCGTCGCCGGCAGCTCGACGCGGCCCGCGATCTCGGCCGCGATCGTGCCGGGGGTCGCGCAGGCGGTCGCGAGCGCCACGGCGCCCGTGGTGGCAAGCGCGTTGTGGCACTCGTGCGGCATGAAATAGCGCGCTGCGAGCGTGCCGCCGCGCGCGGCCGGCGCGACCAGCACCGGCTTGGGGATCACGCGGTCGGCCGCGTCGGCGATGCCCATGCGCTTGCCGGCGGCAATGCGCAGTTGCTCGAGCCGCACTATGAACGGCCGGTCGGTCTGCAGCTCGGCCGGGGTCTCGCGCGCGGTTTTGCCCATGTCGCTCGCGCGCAGGATCATCACCGGCATGGCGGCATCGACGCACGAGACCTCGACCTCGCCGCAGCGGTCGATCGGCGCGCCGGTCGGCAGCAGCGCGCCGGTCTTCGATCCTGCCGCGTCGATGAAGGCGAGATAAACCGGCGCGGCGGTGCCGGGAACGCCGTCGATCGCGGCATCGCCGTCGTACGTCACGCGGCCGTCCGGGGTCGCGATCCGCGCCTCGATCAGCTTGCCGGTATTGACGTTGTGGATGCGCACCAGCGTGCTGCCGTCGTTTGCCGGCACCAGGCCGGTTTCGATCGCGAACGGCCCGACCCC
>Ga0153928_1000227_pt1 | contig 29158 bp, 31 predicted proteins | sample TSNJ012MetaG_FD_106656 | JGI IMG/M metagenome (GOLD analysis project Ga0153928, IMG submission 106656) | Attine ant fungus gardens microbial communities from New Jersey, USA - TSNJ012 MetaG | ecosystem: Host-associated > Fungi > Mycelium > Unclassified | place: USA: New Jersey, Wharton State...
GCGATTGCCGCGCTGTTCCTGACCAACCGCCCGATCAGCATGCCGGTCATCATCGGCATTCTCATGCTCATGGGCATCGTCACGAAGAACGCGATCATGCTGGTCGATTTCGCGATCGAGGCGATCGCTCACGGCACCGAGCGCACCCGGGCTATCATCGACGCGGGTACGAAACGGGCGCGGCCGATCATCATGACGACGTTCGCGATGGTGGCGGGCATGGCCCCGGCCGCGATCGGCGTGGGCGCGGGCGGCGAATTTCGTTCGCCCATGGCGATCGCGGTGATCGGCGGGCTGATCGTGTCGACCTTCCTGTCGCTGCTGTTCGTTCCCGCGTTTTTCGCGGTGATGGACGACCTGGGAGGCGCGATCTGGCGGCTGTTCAGCCGTTTCATCACGCCGGAGGCGGGCGGACAGGAAAAATCCGCGGAGCCGCCCGCGACGACGGGCCTGGAGGCACCGGCGGAGTGAGGCCTAGACGAAAAACACCGAATAGATGCCCATGCCCAGGGTGGCGGTGAATATGGCCTGGATCGCCCCGTAGGACAGGTCGCCAATGTCATGGGCGACATAGGGGTAAACCATGCGGCCGAGCGGAAACACGACGCTTGCCACCAGCGCCACGCACATGAGCTTGAGGACAAACGGCTTGCTGACCATGGCTCCCCTCCCGGCACGGTTCTTCGGCGCGCAATAAAGCGGCAAATCCTGCGAAAGAGAAGCCACCCGGGCGTTTTTCCCTAGGGCCAGCCGCCTTCTGGGCCTAAGAACAGACCATGACGCTTTACCGACCCGTGACCGTGCTCACCGGCGCCTCGTCCGGCATCGGGGCGGCGCTGGCGCGCGTGTTTGCGGAGCACGGCCATGAACTCGCGCTGGTGGCGCGACGCGAGGCGGAACTCGCCGTGCTGGCCGATGAGATCGCCGCCGGCAACCGCAAGCGCCCGCTGGTGCTGGCGATCGACCTTTCCCGCAGCGACGCCCCCGCGCGCATTTCCCACGAGTTGATCGCGCGCGGGCTCGAGCCGGCGATCGTGGTCAACAACGCGGGCTTCGGCCTGATGGGCGCGGCGACCGCGCTCGACCGCGCCGAACAGCTCGCGATGATCGATCTCAACGTGCGCACGCTCACCGACATGTCGCTGCGCTGGGTCGAGAGCCTGGCGCGCCATCGCGGCGGCATCCTCAACGTCGCCTCGATCGCGGGATTCATGTCGGGGCCGAACATGGCGGTCTATTACGCCACCAAGGGCTACGTGCTTTCGTTCAGCGAAGCGCTGCACATGGAGCTCAAACCGCGCGGCGTTCGCGTCACCGTACTGGCCCCCGGCCCGGTTCCATCCGGGTTCCAGGCGCGCGCCGGGCTCGGCGCAAACCTGCCGCGGCTTCTCACGTGTTCGCCCGAGCAGGTCGCGCGCGCCGGCTATGCCGGATTGATGCGCGGGCGGCGCCTCGTGGTTCCCGGGCTCGGCAGCAAGCTCGTCACGCTCATGCCCCGGCTGCTCACGCGCGGCTTGATGCTCCGGCTCGTTCAAATGAACCAATCCGGCCGAAGAGCCAAGCCGGAAGGCTGGCCGCGCCGGCGGCCCGAAGGCACGGGCTGATGTAATTTGTAGCCCGGATGGAGCGTAGCAAAATCCGGGTTACGATCCCGCATTCCGCTCCGCTCCATGCGGACTACGGGCGTCTTCCTCATACGCCGCGCGTTCGCCGAACCGCTTGACCACGGCGTCGGGGTCGGCCGCCCATTCGGTAACCGGCACCGGTCCGCACACCAGCAAAAAATAGTCGTAGGGCGCGCGCCGGTCGTTCGCCATCACGTACTGATAATGCATGCGGAACTGGCTGCCGCGGACCATGTCATAGGCGGCGTCGGTGAGCATGTCGCGCAGCCGCACCGGCCAGACGATCGGATTTGTCCGCGCGGCGCCGACCTCGACGCCCACGCCGGCGACCGGATCGAAGTCCCAGAAATTCATGATGTCCTTGCGCGCCTGGCAATCGACCCAGCGCACGGCGGGTTCGAGCGCGAGGCGCCGGATCGCCGTGCGCATGCGCTCGGCGGCGGGATGGAGCGCAAAACCCGGCATCAGCGAACCGACCGTGACGAGGGCAACGCGCGGGTCGTGGCGGCCGAGGTCGGGGTCGAGTTCGAGCGCGCGCGTCACCACGATCGGCGCGGTGAGGCCGCCGGCGCTGTGCCCGACGATGAGGATTTCCTCGGCCTCGCCGGCGCGGGCTGCGGCCACCAGCCGCTGAGCGAAGGCCTCGACCGGCCGGTCGAAGCCGCTCGGCCGGCCGCGGGCAAAATCGCGCATGAGCGGCCAGCCATTGGCGACTTGGAGCAACACTGAGCGGTCGCCGAGCGGGCGCAGCAGGGCAAACAGCGCGGCCGCGACAACGGCCCCCGCGAAGACCCCGGCGGCGGCCGAACCGGTTGCGCGGGCAAGCGCAAATCCCGCGCCGCACCCCGCCACGATCGTCAGCGCGAGCCAGCCGAGGAGCGGCGCCTGCACCACCATCAGATGCAGCGCGAAGCGCCACGCCGCGCGGATGGTGCGCCAGAACGCGCCGCTCGCGAGATCGTCGAGAATCCAGTACAAGGTGCGTGGAATCTGCCGCACGATCGGCCGCCGCGCTGCGCCTCTGATCATGTGCTCGAAGCGCACGAACTCGTAGCGCGTGAAGTTTTGCCAGTTCGGCGCCGTCGTCGTGACGGTCCAATGGGCGATGTCGTCGTCGTCGAGGACAAGCTCGCTCAGGTTCGCCTCGACCCCCCATGTCTTGACGAAACGCGCCAGCTCGCGCGCGAACAGGCGATGATAGCCTTCGGCACCGCGCGGGTCGTAACCCTCGACATAGAAGACGTGGCGCCGCCGGATCACAGCCGATCTCGCGGTCCGCTCACCGCGGGGGAACCAAATAATCAGCCGACGTCGAGGGGCTCGGTGCCGACCGGCTTGCCCGTGGCATCGAGGGTGATCTTGTCGACGCGCGCCTCGGCCTGGCGGAGCAATTCCTCGCAGCGCCGCTTGAGCGCCTCGCCGCGCTCGTAGATCGCCACCGACTCCTCGAGCGGCACGTCGCCGCGTTCGAGCTTCTGCACGATCGTTTCCAGTTCGGCGAGGGCCTTTTCGAACGGCAGCCCCTTCACGTCGGCATTGGTGGTGTCGGCCATGGCCTCATCCCGGTGCGAGTCGTTTTGCGGCAGTTTAGCGGGTTCGCAACGGCGGGCGAACAGCCGGCGCCGTTCGCTCAACCTCAGCCGCGCATCAGCACCGTGAGGTGGGCGGCGGCGGAACGCGCGAGACCCTCAAGGTCATAGCCGCCTTCGAGCACCGAGACCACCCGCCCCTCGGCTTGGCCATCGGCGATCTCCATCAGCTTCTGGGTCGCCCAGGCGAAATCGGCCTCCAGCAGGTTGAGGTTGGCGAGTGGATCGCGCGCGTGCGCGTCAAAGCCGGCGGAGATCACAATGACGTCGGGATGGAAATCCCTGAGCCGCGGCAGGATGGCGGTTTCGAACGCCTCGCGGAACTCCGGGCCGCCGTCGCCGGGATCGAGCGGCGCGTTGACGATAGTGCCGTGCTCGCCGCGCTCCGAGGTGGAGCCGGTGCCGGGATAAAGCGGCATCTGGTGGGTCGAGCAGTACATCACCGTCGGGTCGTCCCAGAAAATGTCTTGCGAGCCGTTGCCGTGGTGGACGTCGAAATCGACGATGGCGGCGCGTTCCGCGCCATGGCGCCGTTGCGCGTAGCGCGCGGCGATCGCCGCATTGTTGAACAGGCAAAAGCCCATCGGCCGAGCGGTCTCGGCGTGGTGGCCGGGCGGCCGCGTCGCCACGAAGGCGTTCGCCGCCGTCTTCGCCATCACCTCGTCGATCGCCCGCATGGCGCCGCCCGCCGCGCGCAGCGCCGCCTCGAAGCTGCCGGGCGACATCGACGTGTCGGCATCGAGATGGGCCAGCCCCGCGCGCGGCGTCGCCTCGCGAATGCGCTCGATGTAGTCGAGGGGGTGACAGAGCGAGATCGTCTCGAGCGAAGCGGCCGGCGCCTGTTCGCGCGCGAGCGTGGCGAAGCGCTCGTGCTCGAGAATGCGCTCGATCGCGCGCAGCCGGTCCGGCCGCTCCGGATGCCCGAGCGGCGTCACGTGGTCGAGGCAGGCCGGATGGGTGAGCAGCAGCGTGGGCATGGTGGTCCGTCCGTTCGCGCAAGCTGTGCCGGTGTGCGCCGGAGGACAACGCCGGGACAGTGAGGCGTAAAGGGGAGGCGTAAAGGGGAAAGGAAAACAATTGCAATAGGAACGATACCGTTCTACATTTGTTCTCGCCTCACAAGGGGCACCCTCAGCTTGAGATGTGGCGGCCCGGCCAGCGGTAAATCTGCCGAAAATCGAGTGGTTACAGTATTTCCGGCTGATCACCCCAACAGGACGCCTTGGAAAATCCGCCTATAATTCTTCCTTGCCGCCCGTTGGCGGGTACCATAGCTCTACAGAGCGCTTCAGTGAGCGGGCGGTTGTGGCGCTAAGACGCTCGCTCGACCGGTTCGAGGGAGATGGTTGCCCCGGGGATTGCCATGGGAACACTGAATCGCACTTTCTGGTCTCTAACGGCGTCCCTCATGCACCACGTGAGCGGCCGGACGACCAGCGACGAGTCGGCCCCCGCACGCGACGGCACCGCCCATGGTGCCGAACCTCGCTATTATCCCGTCGGCAACTGCTTCGCCGATTACTCGCAGCCGACGCGCGAAGAAATAGACGCGACTGATCCAGACGTGGAAAAGCTTTTCGCTGAAAGCCGCGAAATTCCGGAAAACAAGTGAATTGTGTTAGTTTGTCCATCTTATGCGGTGGACGTTTCATAGCGTGGATCATCTGCCCTATCCGGACGACATTGTTTGGTGCCATTGGCCTCAACGAGAGGACAAACTTGCTCCGGGCAAGATCGTTCGCGCCGTCCTGGTTAGGGAACGAAAGTTCTTTGAACATAAGGAATGGGCTGATCCTGAGTCGTACGGAGGCGCTATCTGTGGGCCGCCACAAAGCGACACGCTTCTCCTTGGAGTTAAATGATCGCAAGCTGCTTCCATGGTGCGCCGAATACTTTGCTCCGCAGCCATACATCGTCGGACGGGGAATCGTCGCTGGAAAACTAACGGAATATCATAAACAGCGCATGCTCGCCTGTCTGAAAAAGCGTGGTCTAGCTTGACGCTGTCATTCACGCTTTGGCCGCGAGGCTCACGCCGGGCGGCGGCTTATCGTCGTCGGGCACGAAGAAATCAGGCGCGAGGGGCTCGCGCGGATCGACCCGGTAGCGGTCGAAGTCGCTAACCCCTTCGGCGGCCAGGAACGTGTCGTCGATCAGGAAATGGCCGGTGAAGCTCCTCGCGGGCTTGGCGAAAATCCGCAAGGCGGCGTCGGCCAAAATATCGGGCGTGCGCGAGCGCCGCATGATGGCATCGCCGCCGAGAAGATTCCTGATCGCCGAGGTGGCGATGGTCGTGCGTGGCCACAGCGCGTTCACCGCGATGCCCTTCGGCCGCAATTCGCCGGCGAGCCCCAGCACCACTAGGCTCATGCCGTATTTGGCCATGGAATAGGCCGTATGACCGGCGAACCATTTTTCCTTCAGATCGAGCGGCGGCGAGAGCATCAGGATGTGCGGGTTCTCGGCCCTTTCCAGATGCGGGATCGCGTGTTTCGAGACCATGAAAGTGCCGCGCGCGTTGACCTGATGCATGAGATCGAAGCGCCGCATGTCGGTTTCGAGTGTTCCGGTCAATTGGATCGCACTGGCGTTATTGACGACGATGTCGAGCCCGCCGAAAGCCGCCACGGTCCGCGCGAGCGCAGCCGTGACCGAGGCTTCATCGCGCACGTCGACGAGGAGGGGAAGCGCGCGCCCGCCGGCTTTCTCGATTTCGCCCGCGGCGGTGTGGATCGTGCCGGGGAGCTTGGGATGCGGCGCATCGGTCTTGGCGGCAACCGCGATGTTCGCGCCCGCCCGCGCCGCTGCGAGCGCGATTGCAAGCCCGATGCCGCGCGATGCGCCGGTGATGAGCAGGGTCTTGCCCTTGAGGCTTGTCATCGAAATCCCGCGCGGTTCTTATTGTTGACGCATGATCTCTTCCGAAAACCGGTTCCCACTTTTCGGGATCATGCGCTAGCTTGCGAGCGCGGCCTGCGTCTCGTTCACGCTGCCGGCGCCCTCCACTACCGTACGCTCGAGGCTCGGTGCCAACACCGCGATGTTCTCGGCAAAGAAGCGGGCGAGCGACACCGGAGCGGCGCCATTACCGTCCGCGCGTGCCGCCAGGGCGTCGGTCGCAAGCGCGCAGCCGCCGGCTGCGAGCGCGAACAGGCGCAGATACGGCGTCGCGCCGGCAAGCGCCGCTTCGGGCGCGGGATCGAGCTGGCCCATGAGCCACGCCGTGGTGCGTTCCAGGCTGTCGACCGCTTCGCTCAGGCGCGCGCCCATTGCGCCCATCACCGGATCGTTCACGGCTTTGACGGCCGCGACCGTCTCGCGCAGCTCGGCGAGATAGCTTTTCACCGCCGCGCCGCCGGCGAGGGGCAGCTTGCGGGTGACGAGATCGATTCCCTGGATGCCGTTGGTGCCTTCATAGATCGTCGCGATGCGCGCATCACGCAGGTGCTGCGCCGCGCCGGTCTCTTCCACATAGCCCATGCCGCCGTGCACCTGGACGCCGAGCGAGGCGACCTCGACGCCGATGTCGCTCGAGAAAGCCTTGGCGACCGGAGTGAGCAGCGAGGCCCGTTCGTGCGCGGCTTCGCGGGCGGCGGGATCGGCGGCGCGGTGCGAACGGTCGATCGCGGCGGCGGTGGCATAGCAGATCGCGCGCGCGGCGCGCGTGAGCGCGCGCATCGTCAGCAGCATGCGCCGCACGTCGGCGTGCTCGATGATCGGGCTCGACGCGCCGGACGCGCCCAAGGCGCGACCTTGCCGGCGTTCGCGCGCGTAGGTGAGCGCCTGCTGGGTCGCGCGCTCGGCGATGGCGACACCCTGCAAGCCGACGTTCAGGCGGGCGATGTTCATCATGGTGAACATGCAGGCGAGACCCCGGTTTTCCTCGCCCACCAGATAGCCGACCGCACCGCCGTTATCGCCGTAGACCATGGTGCAGGTGGGTGAGCCGTGGATGCCGAGCTTATGCTCGATCGAATGGCAACGCAGGTCGTTGCGTGCGCCGAGCGATCCGTCCGGCTCGACTAAAAACTTCGGCACCAGGAACAAAGAAATGCCGCGCGTGCCGGCCGGCGCGTCAGACAGCCGCGCCAGCACGAAATGAACGATGTTGTCGGTGAGATCGTGCTCGCCGTAGGTGATGAAGATCTTTTGGCCGGTGATGCGGTAGCTGCCGTCTTCCGAGCGCACGGACTTGGTGCGCAGCGCGCCCACGTCCGAGCCGGCCTGCGGCTCGGTCAACTCCATCGTGCCCATCCACTCGCCGGACACGAGCTTCGAAAGATAGGCGCGCTTGAGCGCGTCCGAACCGTGCGCGGCGAGCGCCTCGACCGCGCCCATGGTGAGAAACGGACCGAGGCCGAAAGCCATGGAAGCGGCGTTCCACATCTCGATGCAGGCGGCGTTGAGCGCGTGCGGGAGCGCCTGCCCGCCGCCCTCGGCGGGGCTCGCGAGCCCGTTCCATCCGGCCGACGCCCACGCGGCGTAGGCCTCCTTCCAGCCCGGCGGCGTGGTCACGACGCCGTCCTTGAACGGTGTGCCATGGGCATCGCCCACCCGGTTGAGCGGAGCGATCACGTCGGTTGCGAACCTGCCCGCCTCTTCGAGCACCGCGTCGACCAAATCTTCGGTGAGGTCGCCGTAGAGTCCCTCGGCGAGCGAGCGCTTGAGCCCGCCCGCGTGCTTGAGCGTGAAGGCGATGTCGGCGACCGGCGCCCGGTAGGTCATGCCACTGCTCCCACGAATATCAGCAACCCGACGTTTCCCTCACTTCGATGGCTCCGGCGTATATTCGCTGCTCCGTTCCGCAGCGAATATGGCGCCCTGATCGGACTTCGCGTCAGTGAAATCGATCGAGACATTTTTTCCAAGTTTCGTCACCACCCGCATCAAGCGATAGACGGAATAGTCCTTCACGATTCCATTCACGATGCGGGACACATCCGACTGGGAAAGCTGCGCGGCCTCTGCCGCTTCTGCCTGCTTGAGGCCGCGCTCCTCGATGATCAAGGCGATCTCGTTCGCCAGCGCAAACTTCAAGCGCATTTCGTGCGGCTCCGGATAGCCGCGATCCTTGAGGAAGTCACCGCTTCCCACGATCGGCGAAAATCTCTTGTTGCTGGTTGCCGACATCGCGGCTCTCCCTACATCGTAGCGCCGTTCTCATCAGCCCGAAGGGCTGCCCGGCGTGCGAGCCGATCGGCCATGCGCGCCTCGAACCATTTTTTCGTTGGCGAGATAGTGGTTCACCGCAGCTTTCTTTCGCTCGATCAGACGGTCTATCTGCGGTTTTGAAATTTCGCTACCGCGCGGCGACTTCTTTATGCCGGCGTCCAGCACATAGACCGCAGCCTTGAACGCCGTGAGATAGTAGACCCGATAGGTATTGTCATCGAAAAGGATGCGAACCTCATCTATACCGCCTAAGTTGCCCTTCAATGATTGGCGCTGGTTGCGTGGAAGACGCATATGATTCTGGATCGCCGTCGTCCTCGCGTCGGCTGCCTGAAGCACCTCCTCCGGCATCGCTTCATAGTCCACGTTTCGCGTGCTCATTGACGAACACGACTTCCCGGATATCCACACTCGTCAAAGCGCTCATCATTTATAGCGGTTCCACTATGTCGTCAAGATAGAAACGCCCCGGCGTCATGCAACACAACGATAGTATCCTGGACACGCGGACGCTCACGGCAAGCGGACCTGCCATTGCCGAGGCCGCGCGCATCGTCAGAGCGGGCGGGCTCGTCGCGTTTCCGACCGAGACGGTCTACGGGCTCGGCACCGTCGCGACCAGCGGCGCGGCCGTCGCCCGCCTCTACGCCGCCAAGGGCCGGCCGACGTTCAATCCGCTCATCGTGCACGTGGCCGATCCCGCGGCCGCGCGAGGCCTGGGGAAGTTCAACGCGGCCGCTTTGGCGCTGGCCGGCGCGTTCTGGCCGGGGCCGCTGACATTGGTCCTGCCGAAGACCGACGATTGTCCGGTGAGCGACCTTGCCACCGCCGGCCTCGACACGGTGGCGGTGCGCGCCCCCGATCATCCGGTCGCCCATGCTTTGATCGAAGCAACCGGCCGGCCGCTGGTCGCGCCGTCGGCCAACCGCTCGGGCCGTGTGTCGCCGACCACGGCCGCTCACGTCGCGGCCGATCTGGGCGGACGCATCGATCTCGTTCTCGACGCCGGGCCGACGCGGGTCGGCGTTGAATCGACCATCGTGGCGTGCCTGTCCGAAGCCACCGCGCTGCTGCGCCCCGGCGGCGTCGCCCGCGCGGCGATCGAACAGATCTTGGGGCGGCCGCTCACGGCTCCTGCGCCGGCGCGCGCCGACGCGCCGCAGGCGCCCGGCATGCTCGCCTCCCACTACGCGCCGGCCACGCCGCTGCGTCTCGATGCCGACAGGGTCGGAGCGGACGAGGCGCTGCTCGCTTTCGGCACGAGCTTGCCACCTCGCGCCGATCGCGCCGTCGCGGTGCTCAACCTTTCGCCGGCCGGCGACGTTGTCGAAGCAGCCGCCAACCTGTTTGCCCATTTGCGTGCCCTCGACCGCACCGGCGCGCGCGCGATCGCGGCCATGTCGGTGCCGCGCGAGGGGCTGGGGGAGGCGATCAACGACCGGCTCGCGCGCGCCGCCGCACCGCGGCCGTAGCACGCCAACCTTGCAATGCTGCTGCGATCGAACTATTCAAACTAGTCTGACTAGTCTTGAGGCTCCGATGTCGCAGAACAACGTGTGGAAACTACAGGATGCCAAAGCTCGGTTCTCCGAATTGGTACGGCGGGTGCGCGCGGGCGAGCCGCAGCGTGTCACGATCCACGGTAAGGACGCGGTACTGGTCATCGATCCAGAACGTTTTGACGTGAAGCCCAAGCCGCCGCAGGTGCGAACTCTCGCGGATTTCGTCAAGCGGTCGAGAAAGTACCGGCTCGACGTAGATGTCGAGTTCGATCGGCCGGTCTTTATGGATTTTCCTGCTCCGCGCGCGCCGGGTTCGGGCGGACGACGCCGGTGAAGTGGCTACTCGACACCAACGTCGTGTCCGAAAGCATTCGACCGAGGCCGGAGCCCCGCGTCGTCGCTTGGCTGTCCCGTCAGCCGGTCGAACAAATGGCAATCAGCGTCGTTACCCTGGCGGAATTGCGCGACGGAACCTCCACGCTGACGGATAGCGCACGACGCAAGCGATTGGAGCGCTGGATCGATAGCGAGATTATTGGGGGATTCGCAGATCGCACGCTGCCATTGACGGTCGAGGTATTGACACAGTGGCTGCTTCTGGCGCGGACGCTCTCAGCCAAGGGAAGACCGCGCAGCGCGCCGGACCTTCTCATTGCCGCCACGGCGCGAGTTCATGATCTGATCATTGTTTCCCGGAACTACCAGGACTTCATCGGCACTGCGGTCTCCGTATTCGATCCGTGGACAAACCAAAGCCATAGTCTGAACGCGTCATGAGTTGGTCCGTTCCAGCAAGTACCGACCCCGATCTCCTGGCGCGCTTCGGCGAGATCGTCGGCAGCAAATATCTGATCATCGATCCGGCGGCCCAGCAGCCGTATCTGGTCGAGCTGCGCGGCCTCTATCATGGGCGCACGCCGGGGGTGCTGCGGCCGGGCACGGTCGGGGAAGTCGCCGCGATCCTCAAGCTCGCGAACGAGACGCGCACGCCGGTCGTGCCGCAGGGCGGCAACACCGGCTTGGTCGGCGGCCAGGTGCCGCGGGCGGGCGAACTCGTGCTCTCGCTCGGGCGGCTCGACCGCATCCGCGAGGTCGACCCGACCTCGAACACGATGACCTGCGAAGCGGGCGTCATCCTCGCCAAGGTGCAGGAGGCCGCAGCCGCGGTCGACCGGCTGTTTCCGCTCTCGCTCGCCGCGGAAGGCAGCGCCACCATCGGCGGCAATCTCGCCACCAACGCCGGCGGCACCGCCGTGCTCGCCTATGGGAATGCGCGCGACCTCGTGCTCGGGCTCGAAGTGGCGCTCGCCGACGGCCGGGTGTGGAACGGTTTGACGAAGCTCAAAAAGGACAACACCGGCTACGACCTGAAAAATTTGTTCATCGGCGCCGAGGGCACGCTTGGCGTCATCACCGCGGCGGTGCTCAAACTCTATCCACGCCCACGTGCCGTCGAAACCGCCTTCGTCGGGCTCCCTTCCCCGGCCGACGCCCTCACCCTCTTAGAGCTCGCCGGCGAACGGGCAGGCGGCACGGTCACGAGCTTCGAGCTGATGTCGCGGCTTTCGGTCGAGTTCGCGTTGCGCCATGGTCCGGGCTGCCGCGACCCGCTCGGCTCGCCGCATCCATGGTACGTGCTGATCGAACTCTCTTCGCAAACAGCGGGGCTGCGCGGCGCACTCGAAGACCTGCTCGCCACCGCGGCCGAGCGCGGCTGCGTGAGCGACGCGGCGATCGCGGCGAGCCTCGATCAGAGGAAAGCGTTCTGGCACGTGCGCGACATGCTCTCCGACGTGCAGCGACACGAAGGCGGCTCGATCAAGCACGACATCTCCGTGCCGGTCGCCGCCGTGCCGGAGTTCATCGCGCGGGCGAGCGCCGCCGTCGAGGCGATGGTCCCCGGTTGCCGCCCAGCGGCGTTCGGCCATCTCGGCGACGGCAACATGCATTTCAACGTGAGTCAGCCGGTCGGCGCCGTTGCCGCGAGCTATCTTGCGCGCTGGGACGAGATGGGCGCCGCGGTCAATGCCATTGTGATAAAACTGGGAGGCTCGATTTCGGCCGAGCACGGCATCGGGCAGCTCAAGCGCGACCTGTTGCCCGAGGTCAAGGACAAGGTGGCGCTCGAGCTGATGCACGCGGTCAAGGCTACGCTCGATCCCAACAATATTCTCAACCCGGGGAAGGTGCTGTGAGCGCAACGCAAGACCTCGCGATCGCGCCGATCGCGGACCCCGACGTCGCCGCCGTGGCCGCGCTGTGGCAACGCTGCGGGCTCACCCGGCCGTGGAACGATCCGAGCGGCGACATTGCGTTCGCGAGACGCGGGCCGAACTCCGCCGTGCTGGTGGGCCGGCGCGACGGCTCGATCGTCGCGACCGTGATGGTCGGCCACGACGGGCACCGCGGCTGGTTCTATTACCTCGCGGTCGATCCGGACCTGCAGGGCCGCGGCTTCGGCCGCACCATGACGCAGGCCGCCGAGACCTGGCTCGCCGAACGCGGCATCGCCAAGGCGCAGCTGATGGTGCGCGCCGACAACGACCGCGTGCGCGCGTTCTACGAGGCGCTCGGCTACGGCGAGCAGCAGCGCATCCTGTTCGCCAAATGGCTCGACGGGCGGCCGCTGACGCCGTGATTATTTGTCGCGTCGCGCGATGACGACCTCCTCGTGGAGTTTGGGAATCTTGTGGAACACCGAGGCGTCGACGCCGAAGGTCGCGGCCAGGACGTGGTTGGGCACGCCGCCGCGCGAGACGGAAATGCCGATGTCGTCGCTGCTCTCCAACGCGCTGTCGTTGAACACCACGAGGAACTGCAGGTCGTCCGATCCTATGTTCTCGAAATAGTGGAAAAACCCCATCGGGACGAATACCGCCTGACCGGGCTCGACGTCGAACTCCTGCCATTCGTTGCCGGGCGCGACGACCGACATGCGGGCGCGCCCGCTGATGCAATAATCGAACTCCCACGCGTTGGGATGCCAATGCGGCTCGCGAATCCCGCCGGGCTTGAGCACGACGAGGAACATGGCCCCCTTCTGTCCTTTGAGGATGTGGAACGGCTTCTGGTAGGCGCCCTGCACCGTCCCGCCCGACTTCTTCACCAGGGGCTGCGATTTCGCGAGATCAAACAAATAGGGATTTTTCATTGCGCATCTCCGTGGCCGCGGGAGGTTTGTTTTCGCAGTCCCGCGACAACCGAAGATTACCACAACGGCTCAGCCGGCCCATGCGGCGTTAAAACAGCGATCCCTGACGGTCCGCTTTCGCCGGGCGCTTGGGTGCGACAGCGTCGACAGCCACTCGGACGCCCGCGGTCACCGGTTCGATCAGATCCGGCGTGTCGTTGGCGGCGCTGTTGACCGCCGGCGAGACCCGATGAACCTCGAGCAAATCTTCCGGTGCCGGGGCGATCAGCGCGCCGGCGGTGTTTGCATCGACGTTCCTGCCGTCGAGCCAGAAGTCGAATGCCTCGCGCGGCACGATCACGGGCATGCGCGGGTGGATGGCCGCGAGCATCCGGTTGGCCCGGGTGGTCACGATCGCGGCGCTCTCCATCTCCTCGCCGTTCGGCCCCATCCAGTTTTCCCACAGGCCGGCGAAAGCCATGGGGCCGCCGGGCTTGTGCCGCACGTAATACGGAGCGGCGCGTTCGTTTTCGCGCCGCCATTCGTAGAAACCGTCGGCCGGGACGAGACAGCGGCGGTAGCGCATGGCCGCGCGGAACGCCGGCTTATCGTTGAGCGATTCTCCGCGCGCGTTGATCAGGAGCGAGAATGAGCGCGGATCCTTGACCCAGGCCGGAATAAAACCCCAGCGGACCAGCGCGAACCGGCGCTTGCCCTCGAACAGGCGCACGATCGGCACCGGCTGCGTCGGCGCCACGTTGTAGCGCGGCGGAAAATTCGGCTGCTCCTCATAGCCGAACAACCGGCGGATCGCCTCCGGCGCCGAGGTGATGGCATATCGTCCGCACATGCTGTGGCTTCTGCGCGCTCCCGGGTGGTTAAGCCCAATTTAACCACGCGGCGGGAAAACTGCCGGTTGCGTTGGGGGCGAGCTCAAGCGTCATGACCTTACCTGCCGCGATAAAGCCGGCCTTGGGCCATGGCATCGATCGCGCGCGGCTGATCGAGGCCAACATCAATCCGGTCACCGGCCTTGCCACCGATTACCTGAACCATTTCAACGAAGCCATCATGATGCTCGAATTAGCGATGCAGATGCCCGAGTGCATCGACGATTTCTGCGCATGGCGGCCGCTGAGCTATTGCGAGCACTTCGCCGCCTCGCGTTTCAAGGGACGTGAGCTTGCCATCGCAGCCTACGCCCAGTCCGATCCGGCGCTGCGCCGCCGGCTCGACACGCTTGCCGATGCCATGAACGCCATTCTCCTTGCGACGTCCGCCGCCATGCGGGGAGCCGCGCCCGATGCGCTCCCGGTCCTCGCCGAGGACGCGCTCGCGCGGCTGCGGCCGCTGGTCGCGCGTGCCGGGGCGGTGATCCATGGCGCCGAGACCGCGGCCGCCGAGGCGAGCGAGGCGGACGCGACCCAGGCCGCGGTCGACGCCCTGTTCGAGCGCTGAGGCGATGACGGCCGACCCGCGCGCCTACCCGGTACGGCCATTCCTGGCGGTGAGTGCCGCCATTTGGCGTGACGGCCGCATCCTCGTGGCCCAACGCGCTCGCGCGCCCGGCCGCGGCCTCTTCAGCCTGCCAGGCGGGGTGGTGGAAACCGGCGAGACGATGGCCGAGGCGGTGACCCGCGAAGTTCTGGAAGAGACCGGGCTTACGGTCGAACCGGTGCGTCTTGCCGGATATCGCGAGGCGATCGTGCGCGACGCCGACGGCCGGGTCGAGCGGCACTTCGTCATCTTCGCCTTTGCGTGCCGTTGGCGCGCCGGTGAGCCGAGGCCGAGCGACGAGGTTGCCGAGGCGCGCTGGGTCAAGCCCGAGGAGGTCGCAAGCCTCGTCACCACTGCAGGGCTCGCCGACATCATCGCCTCAGCGACGCTTTGACTTATCTTCGAACGACGCATCGACCGCTTTGCCTTGCGGGGGCCAGCCGCCTGTCCCATAACCCCGCGGATGCGGCGCTCTTCATGCAACTCGGCTCTCGCGGCCGTCGCCATCATGGTCGCCGCGGCGCTCTCCCCGTGCGCCGCCCAGAGCCCGCGCGCCCCCTATGATGCCGACATGCAGCGGCTCGCCGAAATACTCGGTTCGCTGCATTATCTGCGCGCGATTTGCGGGTCGAACGAAGGGCAGACCTGGCGCAGCGAGATGCAAGCTTTGGTCGATGCGGAAGCACCGGGCGGGGACCGGCGCGACCGGCTGATCGGCAGCTTCAACCGCGGTTACCGCGGCTTTCAGCAGACCTATCGGACCTGCACGCCGGCCGCCAACCTGGCGATCCGCCGCTATCTCGACGAAGGCGCGAAGATCGCCCGCGACATCACCGCGCGCTATGCGAACTGAAAGTTCGCCCGAGTCTGCCGCACGCTGAGCAAATTAACCTTTCCTAAAGTTGTTTCTAGGCGACGGCGCGCCGCGTGCTAACGTCTTCACTTTCCGGGATGGGCGCGCCCGCGCCCGCGGGGTGAGCTCCGGCATGAGCAGCTTGATGCATCCGATCCCGGCCGCAAGGCCGGTGCCGGAGCACGAACAAAAACAGGTCGCCTTGGCGTACCTGCGCGAAGCCTGGGCCGAGGCGCGCCTCGACGGCGTCGAGGACGATTGCCTGGCGCAAGCCTGCCTGTTCACCGCGCTCGCCGAGCTGGTCTCCACCTACGGCGAGGACGCCGCCGCGACCTTCGCGGAGGGCCTGAGCGGGCGCATCCACAACGGCGAGTTCTCCGTCGACCTCTCCCGACAATAGCTCTCGAACACGAAAGCCTTGCCGTCAAGGCGGGCGGCGGGCTTCAATAGCGCGCGCATGGATTCGCGCCGCATCCTGCTCGCGCTCATGGTGACGCTGCTCGGTCCCCCCGAGGCCGGCGCCCAGACTCGCGTGCGCACCGAGACTATCATCCCGCCGGCCGAGGCTCCGGCACCGACCACGCCGGCGCCTCTCTCTCCCGGGGCTCCCGCGCCGCCCGCCGCGCCCGCGGCACCGCTGCAGCTCACCCCCGGCGGCGTTGCGCCGCCGGCCGCCCCTCCTCCCGCCGTTGCGGCACCAAAGGCACTGCCGCCGGTCCGCTTGCCGCCGATCGCCTCGCCCGCCAAGCCTTACGGGCGTGCGGGCCTGCGCCCCGGGCAGAAGGTCTCCGACGTCCTCACCGACCTCAAGGTGCTCCCGGCGCCGGTCGCTCGCATGCGCGCGCGCATCATCGAGGCGGCGCGCTCGGGCGACCTCGACAAGCTCGTGACGGTCATGCAGTCGAACGAGACCCTGCCGATCTTCTCCTTTGCCAACGAGCACGACCCGGCCGCCTATTGGCGCACCAACTATCCCGAATCGGGGGGGCTCGAGGTGCTGTCCATTCTGCTGGAAATCCTCGACATGGGGTTCGTGCACGTGGACGCGGGAACCCCGCAGGACATGTACGTCTGGCCCTACTTCGCCTACGTGCCGCTCAAGGACCTCACCCCGCCCCAGAAGGTGGAGTTGTTCAAAATCGTCACCGGCTCCGATTATCGCGCCATGCAGGACTTCGGCGCCTACATCTTCTACCGCCTCGGCATCGCGCCGGACGGCACGTGGCATTTCTTCGTCAGCGGCCAGTGAAGTGGGCTGCCCTCGGCGTCGTGCAGCGTAGTTAATATTTGGTAGCAACGCTCAACCAGTCATTGCGAGCGAAGCGAAGCAATCCAGCGGAACACACGGCTCCTGGATTGCTTCGTCGCCCTTCGGGCTTCTCGCAATGACAATCGAGATTACGCATTTGGTTACGAGTTTCGATCAAAGTGCGGCCCGATTACACCGGCCGCCCGGCCGCAAAAGCCAAGAGACCAGGATGATAGCGCAGCAGTCCCTGATCACCGAACTCGAGGACGCGATCAGCTGCGGTTCGGTCGACCGGCGCGTGGATACGCTGCGGCGCGTCTGCGATCTGTTCGAGACCGGTGCCAGCATGTATTCCGACGAACAGGTCGAGCTGTTCGATGACGTGATCGGCCGGCTCGCGGCCTCGATCGAAGCGAAGGCGCGCGTCGAATTGTCAAACCGGCTGGCGCCGATCGCCAACGCGCCGATCAACATCGTCAAGAACCTCGCCGCCGACGATCTCATCGAGGTGGCGGGCCCGGTGCTCGCCGAATGCGCCCGCCTCGACGACGAGGACCTGATCGACAGTGCGCGCAGCAAAGGCCAGGGGCATCTCCTCGCCATCGCGCAACGCGCGTCATTGAGCGAAGCGGTGACTGACGTGCTGGTGACCCGCGGCGACCGGGAGGTCGTTCATTCGGTCGCCAAGAACGACGGCGCCCGCTTTTCCGACGCCGGTTTCGAGGTGCTGGTCGAGCGCGCGAGCGCCGATGATGCGCTCGCCCAAAGGGTCGGCGTGCGCGCCGACATTCCGCACCGGCATTTCGTCAACCTCCTCACCAAGGCGTCCGCGTCGGTCCAGAAGAAGCTCGTCGCCGCCAATCCGCACGCCGCCGACCACATCCGCTACGTGGTCGCCCATATCGAGGGCAAGCTGATTGCCGAGCAGGCGCGCGACTACACCGCCGCCCGCGTACGGGTCGAGGCGCTGCATCGGGCGAACAAGCTCGGCGAAAGCGAGGTCCACAGTTTCGCTAAGTCGGGGAAATTCGAGGAGACCGTGATCGCGCTCGCGCTTCTCTCGCGGCTGCCGGTCGAGGCGGTCGAGCAGGCGCTGCTCGATGACCGCCCCGACATGGTCCTGATCCTCGCCAAGGCGATCGGCTATTCCTGGGCGACCGCGAAGCTGATGCTGCTGCTGCGCAACGGCGGGCGCGGCGCCTCCCCGCAGGATCTGCAACTGGCGCTGCACAGCTTCGACAGGTTACAGGTCTCGACCGCGCAACGCGCGGTGCGCTTCTATCAGAGCCGGCAGAGCGCCGGGCAGGCCGCCGCGGGATGACAATGGATGCCCGCGGATCGCTGATCGGCGAACTGGAGCAGGCCATCGCGTCGGGTACGGCCGAACGCCGCGTGGCATCGCTCTGGCACGTCACCGACCTGTTCATCACCGGCGCGAGCCGATATTCCGACGAACAGATTTCGCTGTTCGACGACGTGATCGCGCGGCTTGCCGCACAAATCGAAGTAACCGCGCGGGCCAAGCTGGCCCGCCTGCTGGCGCCGGTCGCAAACGCGCCGGTCAACACGATCAAGGCGCTCGCGTCCGATGCAGAGATCGAGGTGGCCGGCCCGGTGCTGGCGCGCTCCGAGCGGCTCGACGACGCGACCTTGCGGGAAACCGCCGCCAGCCGCGGCCAACTTCACCTGCTGGCGATCTCGAAACGGCGTATCCTGAGCGAAGCGGTCACCGACGTGCTCCTCGAGCGCGGTGATTCCCGCGTCGCGCGCGCGGTCACCCGCAACGCCGGCGCGCGGTTCTCGGACGCCGGGTTCGAAATGCTGGTCAAGCGTTCGGCTGGCGACGATGTGTTGGCCGAACGGCTCGGGCTGCGCAGCGACATTCCCCGCCACCATTTCGTGCGCCTGATCGCGCGCGCCTCGGACGCGGTCCGCGCCAAGCTCGCCGCCGCGAACCCGGCGGCGGAAGAGGAAATACGATCGGTGATCACGGAAGTGGTCGGCAAGCTTCGCGCCGATGCAGTCACCCAATCGGGCGACTATATGGCCGCCTGGCGCAAGCTCGAAGCGCTGCAGCACGCGGGTATGTTGAACGAAGCGACCATCTACGAATCCGCGAAGGCGCGCCGGTTCGAGGAAACCGTGGCGGCCTTGGCCTTGATGTGCGGCGTCCCGATCGAAGTCGCGGAGACCGCGCTCCTGGACGATGCGCCCGATACGACATTGATTCTCGCCAAGGCCGCCGGCCTGTCGTGGACGACGGTCAAATTCGTGTTGCTGCTGCGCACGGGCGGTCACGGCGTCTCCGCCCGCGAGCTCGAGGACGCGCTCAAGAGCTACGAGCAGCTCAGCGACGAGAGCGCGCACCTCGCGGTGCGGTTTTATCAGCGCCGGCGCATGCTTGCGGAACAATCGGCCTAGCTTCCTACCCTGATAGGCTTCGCGCGGCGCGGGCTCCGCCCTTGAGGCCGGGTCGGGCGCGCCCTACGTTCGCGGCAGTCCAGCGCACGGATGCCGAGATGCAAGCAGCCCTTCTTTCCGATCGCAGCGTCGTCAAGGTCGATGGCCCCGACGCGCGGCGTTTCCTCAATGGGCTCCTCACCACCGAGATCGAGACGCTCACACCCGAGACGCCGCGCTTTGCGGCGCTGCTCACGCCGCAGGGCAAGATCCTGTTCGACGGCATCGTGGTGGCGGTGCCGCCGAGCGACGGCACCGCGCTTTTCATCGATTGCCCGCGCGCGCTCGCAGCCGACCTCGTCCGGCGGCTCAATTTCTACAAGCTGCGGGCCAAGGTCATCGTCGAGGACCTGTCGGAAACGCTCGGCGTGCTCGCCGCCTGGGACGGCACCGGCAACACCGAGTATGGCCTCGTCTATCCCGACCCGCGCCTGCCGGCGCTCGGCCTACGCGTGATGCTGCCCCCTCATCTGGCCGCGTCGGCGGCCACGGACCTCGGGGCTACTCTCGCCGACGCCGAGGCTTATGAGGCGCACCGCATCGCGCTCGGGGTGCCGCGCGGCGGCGTCGACTTTGCGTACGGGGACGCGTTCCCGCACGAGGCCGACATGGACCAGCTCAACGGGGTCGACTTTCACAAGGGCTGCTACGTCGGCCAGGAAGTGGTCTCGCGTATCGAGCACCGCGCGCGTGCGCGCAGCCGCATCGTGCCGGTGGCTTACGAGGAGTTCGCCCCGGAAGACGGCATCCCCGTCATGGCGGGCGAACGCGCGGTCGGCACCATGGGCTCGGCCGCCGGCGGTCGCGGCCTTGCCATGCTGCGCCTCGACCGCGTCGGCGAAGAATTGGCAGCGGGAGCGACGCTTTCTGCCGGCGGCGTGGCGCTGCGTCTCGTCAAGCCGGCGTGGGCGCGCTTCGCTTGGCCAGGCGAGGCAACCGCGGCGGAATGAAACACATCGTCCGTTCCGGCTCCTGCGCCCGTTCTCTCACGATCATCGATACATGCCTTGAGCCTGCCGACCGGGATGTGTAGAGACCGGGTCCATGCCCGATCTCATTCATCCCGACGGCCGCAAGCGCTGCCCGTGGCCCGGCGTCGACCCGTTCTACGTCGCCTATCACGACGACGAATGGGGCGTGCCCGACTACGGCGACCGCGCGCTTTATGAGAAGCTCGTGCTCGATGGTTTTCAGGCCGGCCTGTCGTGGATCACCATCCTGCGCAAGCGGGAAAACTTCCGCCGCGCGTTCGACGGCTTCCGCCCGGAGATCATCGCGCGCTACGACAAGCGCAAGGTCGCTTCCCTGATGCGCGACGAAGGCATCGTGCGCAACCGCGCCAAGATCGAGGGCGCGATCAGTTCAGCGCGCGCCTATCTCGAGGTGATGGAGAAGGGACCGGGCTTTTCCGCCCTGCTGTGGGGCTTCCTCGACGGCAAGCCGAAGGTCAATCGTTTTCGCCGCCGCTCGCAGGTTCCGGCGGAAACGCAGCTCTCGCGGAAAATGTCGAAAGAACTCTCCGCGCGCGGCTTCAAATTCTGCGGGCCGACTATCGTCTACGCCTTCATGCAGGCGGTCGGCATGGTCAACGACCACCTCGTCACATGCTATCGCCACGGCGAACTCGTCAAACAGAGCCACAGGTGAGCGCCCGCGCGTGGCAGCGCATGCGTTCGGGGCGAAGGCTCGACCTGCTCGACCCCTCGCCGCTCGACATCGAAATCGAGGACATCGCCCACGGCCTGGCGCGGGTGGCGCGCTGGAACGGCCAGACCGGCGGCGCGCATATTTTCTCGGTTGCGCAGCACACTCTTCTGGTCGACGCCATCCTGCGCCAGCGCTCGCCCAATGCGGTCGACGCGCGACTGCGGCTCGCGGTGCTGCTGCACGACGCGCCCGAATACGTGGTCGGCGACATGATCACGCCGTTCAAGGCAGTCATCGGCGATGCCTACCGGGCGGTCGAGCAGCGCCTGCTTGCCGCTATCCACCTGCGCTTCGGCCTGCCACCCGTGCTTCCGGCGGAAACGACGCGCCTGATCAAGGCCGCCGACCGCGCGGCCGCCTATCTCGAGGCGACACGGCTTGCCGGCTTCAGGCCGGCGGAGGCGGGCCGCTTCTTCGGCCGCCCGCCCGCGCTGCCGGCGCCGCTCGAACGCGACTATTTGACGCCGTGGACCGCCGCGCAGGCGCAATCGCGCTATCTCAGACGCTTCGCCGAAGTCGCCCCGAAGTAAGCACGGCATTTTCGCCGGGTGCTGACGCGCGCTATGATGCCGGCCGGTATTGGCAATGATTCACGTCTGCTCCCTTGCCCGCCTGCATGCGACGGTCGAACAGACCGGCGCACGCCGCGTCGTCTCGCTGATGCGCGACGTCGAACTCGTCCGGCGTCCGCCGACGATCGAACACGCGGATCACCTGCTGCTGCGCCTCGACGATATCAGCGAGCCGATCGACGGCTTCACCATTCCGGCCGAGGAACACATTGCCGAACTGCTGACCTTCGTGCGCGCGTGGGATCGCGGCGCCCCGCTCGTCATCCATTGCTATGCCGGGGTGAGCCGCTCGACTGCCGGCGCTTTCGTGTCCGCCTGCGCGCTCAACCCGGGGCGCGCCGAGAGCGAAATCGCGCGGGACATCCGGCGGCTCTCGCCGACCGCGACGCCGAACATCCGCATCGTCACCTTGGCGGACCGAATGCTCGGGCGCGGCGGCCGCATGGTGGCGGCAGTCGAGAGGATCGGCCGCGGAATCGAGTGCTACGAAGGTCATCCGTTCAGGCTCGACCTCATCTGATTGAACATGGCCGAGGTGGTCCGCACGCCGATCGAAATCGGACTGACCGCCGCGATCGTGACGATGGAGGCCGACGCGCCGGCGATCCTGGTCGCGGGCGAGGGCGGCGCGGGATCCGGTTCCGAGCGCTTGAAAGGGCTGCCATTTGGTCCGTTCGATCCGCTCGCCCATCACACGTTCGAAATCGGCTTGCGCGCCTGGGTCGAGGCGCAGACCGGGCTGCGGGTCGGTTACGTCGAGCAGCTCTATACTTTCGGCGATCGCGGCCGCCACGCGCGCCCGCGCGACACCGGCGCGCACGTCGTGTCCGTCGGTTATCTCGCGCTCATCCGCATGCCCGAGAATGTCGCAGCGCTGCAGGCGGCGGCGGGCTTCGAGCCTTGGTACCGCTTCTTTCCCTGGGAGGACTGGCGCACCGCGCGCCCCGCCATCCTCGATGAAACGATTTTGCCCCTGCTCACCGAATGGGCGCGGCGGTCGACCGGGCCGGAGCCGCGCCGCGCGCTCGGCCGGCGCGAGCGACTGCGCCAGTGCTTCGGCGTCGGGGGCAGCCCGTGGGACGAGGAGAAGGCGCTCGACCGCTACGAACTCTTGTACGAAGCGGGCCTCGTAGAGGAGGCGCGGCGCGACGAACGGCCGGCGGCGCTCGAGCGTGGCGCGCTCGCGCCGCTCGGCGAGCCGATGCGCTTCGACCACCGCCGCATCCTCGCGACCGCGATCGCGCGGCTGCGCGCCAAGCTCAAATATCGGCCCGTGGTGTTCGAGCTGATGCCGGACGAGTTCACCCTCACCGCGCTCCAGCGCACCGTGGAGGCGATCTCCGGCCGGCCCGTGCACAAGCAGAATTTCCGGCGGCTTGTCGACTCGACCGCCCTGGTCGAGCCGACCGGCGACACGTCCACCGCGACCGGCGGGAGGCCGGCGGCGCTGTTCCGCTTCCGCCGCGAGGTAATCCAGGAACGCCTGGCTGCCGGGCTGCGGCTCGGCGCGCGCGGGTAAGCGGCGGCTTTGGCCCGAATCGCGGCGCGGGATAAGCTCCGGCGATCGATGTTGTCGGAGCCGCGTCCGTGGATGGGCTGATCGCGCTCCTCGTTCTCGGCGCGCTTGCGATTCCGCTTTTGGCGCTGGTGGCGCTTACGACCGCGTCCGCCGCCAAGACGCGCGTCAACGCGCTCGAACTGCGCCTTCGCGCCATCGAGCAACGGTTGGCGGAAGGCGGCGCCGCGGCCGCGGCACCAACGGTCGCCCCTGCGCCTGCACCGCCGGCACCGGAACCGGCGCAGCCACCAATCCCACCGGCCGTGGAAGCGTCCGCGGCTGCATCATCGCCCACTCCCGAATCGCCTGCGTCGCAACTGCCACCGAGCCCGCCGGCTGCCCCGCCTGTGCGGCCGAGTTTCGAGGAGCGCTTCGGCACTCAATGGGCGGTCTGGGCCGGCGGCCTCGCGCTCGTGTTCGGGGGCTATTTCCTCGTCCAATACTCGATCGAGCAGGGCTGGTTCGGGCCGGCCCCGCGCATCTTCTGCGGCGCGCTGCTGGCAGCGGCCCTGCTCGTGGCTGGCGAATGGGCGCGGCGGACCGAGCGGCTCTCCGATCTCGTGACCCTTCCGACCGCCCACATCCCGAGCATCCTCACCGCCGCCGGGACGGCCGTGGCCTATGCGACCGTGTATGCCGCTTACGGGCTCTATGGCTTCCTTTCGCCGGCCGTCGCTTTCGTGCTGCTCGGGCTCGTCGCCCTGCTCACGCTTGCCGCCGCGCTGCTGCACGGCCCGGCGCTCGCCGGGCTGGGCCTTGTCGGCGCCTACGTGGCGCCGCTTCTTGTCTCGACCGATGCGCCGAACTACTGGGCGCTCTACCTCTACCTCGCGGTGGTGAGCGCGGCGAGCTTCGCGCTCGCGCGCATACGCCTGTGGCGCTGGCTCGCCATCACGGCGGTCGTGTTCGCGACGCTTTGGATGTTCCTGGACATCGAGCGCACGACGAACGACGTGCTGCTGCCGCACGCCTTTCACGCCGTCGTCGGCTTCGTGCTCGTCGCGGTCCTGATCGTGTCCGGATTTCTCTACGGTCCCACCGCGGAACACGGCCATATCGATGGCATCTCGTCCGGCGCGCTTGCCGCCTTTTTGTTTGCCGCCGCCGCGCTGGTCTTCGCCAGCGAGCACGCCGCGACGGCGCTTGTTGTTTTCGCGCTTCTGACCGTCTCAACCGTCGCGATCGCGTGGCGCAGCGAGGCGGCGATTGCAGCGGTGCCGGCGGCCGCCGTGCTCGTCGTGCTGGTGCTTGCCGCCTGGTCGGTCGACCTGCGCATCGAGCACCTCATCGCGCCTGCAGGCCCGATGGCCGGTGCGGTGCCGGAGCCGGCGCAAGCAGCGTTCGGCTCGCATCTCGTCTTCGGCGGCATCCTCGCCGTGCTGTTCGGCGGCGCCGGTTTCCTGACGCAGGGCCGCTCGGAGCGCCCAATCGCGCCGATCCTGTGGGCGGCCTGCGGCGTCGGCGCGCCGATCGGGATTCTCATCGCGCTCTACTATCGCATCGCCAACTTCGACCGGTCGATCCCGTTCGCGGTCATTGCGCTGGCGCTCGCTGGCGCCGGCGCATGGGCGGTGGAAACTCTCGACCGCCGCCCGCGGCGACCGGGACTTCCTTCCGCCGCGGCGATCTTCGCCGCCGGCGCCGTTGCGGCGCTCGCGCTCACGCTCACCTTCTCGCTGGAAAAAGGCTGGCTCACGGTCGCGCTTGCGCTCACGGTGCCGGGCATCGCCTGGGTTTCGCTCAAACGGCCGCTGCCGCTGCTGCGCTGGGCGGCGGCTGGCGTCATGCTCGTGGTCGCGCGCATTGCCTGGGAGCCGCGCATCGTCGGCGACGACGTCGGCACAACCCCGATCGTCAACTGGCTGCTCTACGGCTACGGCGTTCCGGCCGCCGGTTTCTGGTTCGCCGGCCCTCTGCTGCACCGGCGCGCCGATGACGTGCCGTGCCGCATGGTCGAGTCGGGCGCGATCCTGTTCACGGTGCTGCTCGTGTTCCTGGAAATCCGTCACTTCATGAACGATGGCGACGTCTATGCGAGCACCGGCGGACTCGGCGAGGTGGCGCTACAGGTGTCAGCCGCGCTCGCCATGGCCATCGGGCTCGAGCGCCTGCGCGTGCGCAGCGGCAGCGTCGTCCACGACGTTGCCGCGCTTGCGATCGCGGCGGTCGCGCTCGGCGCCATCGTGTTCGGCTTGTGGGGCTTCGAAAATCCGCTCGTGACCGGGCGGCCGGTCGGGGGCCCGTTCGTCAACCTCATCCTGCTCGGCTACGGCGTGCCGGCGGTGCTCGCCACGATCCTCGCGCTGGTGGCGCGGGGATCGCGCCCCTACGCCTACAGGGTGATCGCGGCCGTGACCGCTGTCGGGCTCGCGCTCGCCTATCTCTCGCTCGAGGTTACGCGGCTTTACCATGGCCCGGTGCTCACGCGCGGGCCCACCGGCAACGCCGAGCAATACACCTATTCGGCCGTGTGGCTCGCCTTCGGCGTGCTGCTGCTCCTGGCCGGCATCGTGCTGCGCTCGCAGCCGGCGCGGCTCGTCTCGGCGGCGGTCGTGCTCATCACCGTCGGCAAGGTGTTCCTGCTCGACCTTGCCGTGCTCGAGGGCGCGTTCCGTGCGCTCTCCTTCATCGGCCTCGGCCTGGTGCTGGTCGGTATCGGCTGGCTCTATCAGCGGGTGCTGTTTCCCAAGCGCGCTACGGCGGCGACGTCGCCGTAAGCGCAATTCTTTAGTGATCCGTTGAGCCTATTTGCCGCCAGGCGAAAATTCGTAGCTCAGCGCCGCGATGAAGGCCGGACCGCACCAGTTCGAGCGCAGTCCCATCGGATTGCTGATCGGATCGATCACGCCGCCCGGCGCCGCGCCCAGATCGCCGGTGAAGACGAAGCAATTTTCCTTCGTCAGGCTCGTGTTGGAATAGGTCAGTTCCAGCGTGAACGCGTCGTATTCGAAGGAGAGGCCGATCGACCAATTGGTGAAATCGGGGAGCGGAAAGCCGCCGAGGCTCGCCGACTGCGTACCGAACCAGGAATGGCCGACGGTGCCGGCGAGCGACCAGTCGACGTCCTTTGGAAGCAATTTCGGAAACACCTTCTCCATGTGAATTTCCGGTCCGCCTTCGACGTAATGTTCCCAGGCACCGGTGTCGGAGTAGTTCGGCGAATAGGCGTAGGTGGCGGAGAGAGTAAAGAGCTCGCTGGGATGATCATATGACACCGTGGCCTGCGCCTCGCCGTAACTGGTCGAAACGACCGGTCCAACCGGAACTTCGCCCACGTAATAGAAATAAACCACGCCGAGATTGAGCTTGATGTTTTTGACGACCTCCTTGCACCAACCGCCGCTGAACCCCAGCTCGGCCGATGGGTTCGTGGGCAGCTTCACGCTGTGGGGGTCGAATGAAAAATAGAACGGACCGTGGTCGATCTCGATCGACGCGCCCACGGCGGGCTGGTGCGCCGAGAGCGTTACGCCGCGATAGATATAGTCGGTGTCGATTTCGCCGCTGACGTGGATCTCGAATGGTTTGTTTCGGGGCGGGTCATTTGCGTCGCACGCGTCGGGCAGGTCCGCAGCGAGCGCGGGCATTGAAGTGGCCGCAAACAACAGCACGCCGGCCGCGACCGGTAACCAGCGTCGCTGTCTCCACGTCGATCCGATCCACAATACGCAATTGTCAGACGATCGCTCCCGCGCCATGGCCGCCCCCATCGCCGAGTCAGATTCGTATGGACGGCATTCTTCCTTAAATCGAATCCGACAGCAACCCTGACGCGAATCGAACGAACGTGACCGCGCCGCTCGTCGGCCCGGGCGGGATTTGATGGAATGCTGAGACGCCCCATCGCGCTGGTTGAGTTCTGGTTGGTACCAATGTTCGGCTGTGATAGCGTGCGGGCCGACCAGTGCCGCGAACCCGAAGTTCGCACCATAATTGCCGCGAGTCGGATTGCGCTTCGGAATCGGGACACTGGATAGCGACGGGACTAACCGGCGCGAAGGAAGGGGGGATGGCTCATGGCTTGCATCAGAACGGACCAAGCGCTTCGCGAGGAAGCCAACGCCATTCATGGCTCGGACACTATCGAGGCGTCCCTCGAAGGCGAGGCGCTCTATCGCAAGCTGCTCAGCCTCAAGTCGACCGCCCTGTGCATCTCGGGCGGTGGCATTCGCAGCGCCTCGTTTTCCCAAGGCGTGATTGAAGCCCTGGCCTGCCATCCGCGCCCGGACGCGGCACACCCGCACCCGGAACGGACGGTCGGGTCGGCGCCGGACTCGCTGCTCGCCCAGTTCAACTATCTCTCGACGGTATCCGGCGGCGGTTACGTGGGAGGCTGGCTCTCCGCCTGGGTGACGCGCGCACATCGGCCTGACGGCGGGGGTTGGGCCGGCGTGTGGACGAAGCTCACGGGAAAACGCGCCGACCCCGACAAGGAAGCCGCCGAGATCCAGTGGCTGCGCACTTACAGCAACTATCTCACGCCGAAGCTTGGCCTCACCTCGGCGGACACCTGGGGCGGGATCGCAATCGTCCTGCGCAATCTGATCTTGAACTGGTTCGTGCTGCTGCCGGTCTTGCTCGCCATTCTGCTGGTGCTCAAGCTTCTCGCCATTGCGGTCGTCTGGACTTCCCTGTTCGACCCGCGCGACACGCATCAGGCGATCATTGTTCTCATCGTGGGCGTCGTGAGCCTGCTGCTGGCGCTGTGGTTTTCCAACCACGAACGTCCGTCGCACGGAAGAGTGCACGGCAGAACCAGTGCCACCCAAGGCGGGGTCCTCACCTGGGACTTGGCGCCGGGATGGCTCGCCGCCCTTCTGTTCACCTTCGTGCTGGCGTTTCCCGCCACCGAGGCGTTTGCGTACGATAACTTGGTCGCGCGCCTGGGAGTGGCCGGCGCGGCTGTCTATGCGGTCAGCTGGATCATCGCGTGGCCGCGAAACCCGAAAGCTCTTATCTGGGATTTCGTTTCGTGGACGATTTCGGGGATTATTTTCGGACTGCTCATAGCACTGGGAATGTATCTCTATTTCGTCGTCGCTCCGGACGAGGGTATCTGGCCTTTCAAGCCCGCAGAAATCCTGCTGCTGACCTTCGCGGTGCCGTGGATCATCGTCTCCGGTCTGGTCGCGGAGATGATCTTCGTTGGCCTGACAAAAGACATGTCTGGGTCCGACTCGGATCGGGAGTGGCTCGGGCGCGCCGCCGGATGGTACCTGCTCGTTGCGCTCGCTTGGCTAATCACCATGACGCTGGTTTTCGTAGGATCGACTCTCGCCGAGGCGATTTACGGCGAGATCACCACATGGATCGCGGCTGCCGGCACCGGCACGATCACGGCCCTGCTTGGCAAGAGCGGCGCCACGCCGGCCAGAGGCGAGGCGAAAACGCGGAAGGGACTTTCTTTCAACCTAATCCTTGCAATCGCGGCAACCGTATTTGCCGTCGCGCTCGTCATCGGTTGTTCGGCACTGCTGGATCACGTCCTGTTCCGCCAACCTCTCACCGAAACCGATATGTTCAACACCGTTGTTGTGCTTGACACCATGCCCGCGTGGCCGGGCGGTTGGAAGGTTCCGATCGCGCTTGTGTTGGTACTGATTGTGGGCGCCATTGCCTCCTGGCGCGTGAACATCAACCGTTTCTCGCTGCACGCACTTTATCGCAATCGGATCATTCGCGGGTTTCTCGGGGCGTCGAATCCGACCCGGCTAGGGACGCGCAACCGCTTTACCAATTTCGACGAGGGCGACAATTTGCGCGTTCACGAGCTTTGGCCGGACGATACCGCGGCGAACACGACCCCCGTCGTGGGCCCGAACAATTGGCGGCCTTTCCACGTCGTCAACATGGCGCTCAATCTCGCCGCCGGCAAAAATCTCGCCTGGCAGGAGCGTAAGGCCGAATCGTTCACGGCAAGCCCGCTGCATTCGGGGAGCAGCTGGCTCGGATATCGCGACAGCGCGGCTTACGGGGACGACAACGGGATTTCACTCGGCACTGCCGTCGCGATTTCCGGCGCCGCGGCGAGCCCGAACATGGGCTACCATTCTTCGCCGCCCCTGGCGCTGCTGCTGACGTTGTTCAACGTCCGGCTCGGATGGTGGCTCGGCAATCCGGGAGACGCCGGCAACAACACGTATAACAAGAGCGGGCCGCCGTTCGCGGTCAAGCCGCTGTTGTTCGAATTGCTGGGCCAGACGACGGATCAGTCGGATTACGTCTACCTCTCCGACGGCGGCCA
>Ga0153928_1000228_pt1 | contig 29120 bp, 23 predicted proteins | sample TSNJ012MetaG_FD_106656 | JGI IMG/M metagenome (GOLD analysis project Ga0153928, IMG submission 106656) | Attine ant fungus gardens microbial communities from New Jersey, USA - TSNJ012 MetaG | ecosystem: Host-associated > Fungi > Mycelium > Unclassified | place: USA: New Jersey, Wharton State...
CGCTCGCTAAATCCGAAGGCGTGGAACATCTCCATCGTGCGGCAGGCGATCCCGTCAGCCTGGCCGAGCAGCAATCGGCCCGGCTTCTGCTCGACGATGCAGGTCTTGACGTCGGGAAACGCGGACAATTGCGCCGCAAGCGTCAGCCCCGCCGGCCCGCAACCGACGATCAGGACGTCGACCTCCGCGGGAACGGGACCTTGTGCGCCGGAAGCCGGATATCGCTCCGACCGGTCAATGATCTCGGGGTCGCCCGGCTCGAATCCGTTCAGGTGAAACTGCATGATCCCTCGCGCGGCCGTTGGTATCACATTGCCCGGGCCAGCACGGCATGGAGGAGCACATTCACCGCGGGGATCGTGCGGTCAAGCTCGATATCCTCCTTCTCGTTGTGGCTGATGCCGCCGCGGCAGGGCGTGAAGATCATTGCGGCCGGGCAAACCTTGGCCATGTGATAGGCGTCGTGCCCGGCCTGCGAGCGAATGTCGATCGACGGCACGCCAAGCCGACGCGCGGTATCGCGGATCAGTGCCACCAGCCCCGGGTCGAACTCGAGCCCGCCGAACCCCCACTGCTCGGCGACGGTGATGGCGGTGCGCGATCGTCGCGCGCTCTCGGCGATGGCTGCCTTAACGTCGCGCTCCATCTCGGCGAGCCGCGCGCTTGAGGGGTGACGGAAGTCGACATAGAGCTCGGCCTCGTCGGAGATGATCCCGGGCAGGTTGGGCGACACGTCGATGCGCGCCGCCGTGGTCTTGCCGTCCTCCGGTGCGTAGCGCCAGCCGATCTCGTCAATGGCGACGATGAGGTGGGCGGCGCCGACCAGCGCGTTGCGGCGCTGGGTCATCGGGGTCGGCCCCACGTGCGAGGTCTCGCCGCGCACCGATAGCCGCATGCCGTGCATCTCGTAGCCGCCGGTGACGACGCCGAGCGGGACTCCCCTGGCGTCGAGCGTCGGCCCCTGCTCGATGTGCAGCTCGAAATAGCTGTCGATAGCGCGTCCGCCCGCCGGCTGCGTGCCGCGATAGCCGATCGCCTTGAGCGCATCCTCGAAGCGCACACCGTCCTTGTCGCGCCGGTCGTAGATCCAGGCGATGCTCTGCTGCCCGGAAAAGCCCAGCGAGCACAGCATCGAGGGCTGAAAGCGCGCCCCTTCCTCGTTGGTCCAGTTGACCACCTCAACCGGGCGGCGCGTCGTGATGTCGAGGCGGTCGAGCGTGCGCAGCACCTCCATCCCGGACACCACGCCGAGAATGCCGTCGAAGCGTCCGCCCTTGGCCTGGCTGTCGAGGTGGCTGCCGATGAGAACCGGTGGCGCCGCCGCATCCGCCCCGTTTCGGCGCACGAACATGTTGCCGAGCTCGTCGACGGCGAGCGCGTAGCCGCCCGCGCGCGCCCAGCCGGCCAGAAGGTCGCGCGCCGCCTTGTCTTCCGGCGTGAGCGTGAGGCGCCGCAGCCCGCCATTGGCGGTGGCGCCGAGCCGCGATGAGGCATCGAGCATCGCCTGCAGGCTCGCCGGATCGATCGCGCAATTGCTCATGGCGACGGCCGGATCGCGATGACTTTCACGATCTTAAATTACACCAATTGAATCCCGGCGGCGAATGAGCCGGTTGATCCCGAGACCCCCCTGGCTACGGTGACAGGAACAGCCCGTCCGGACCGACCAAGCAGCCCCGATGGGTGATATCCTGGGTGCCGGAGCCAAGGGAGGCAGGGATGGTGAGAATTGGTCGAATTATCTTCGGATTGGCCGTTTTGGCGGGAATTGGTTGGGCCACGGCTGGATCGGGCCAGGATCAGAGTGGGTTTGCCGGCAACGAGGTCACGCCACTCATCAAGGTCGACCTCACCGGCGTCGCCAACAAACAGGTCATTGCAAATATTTACGAGGTTCCTGCTGGAGCCATGGTTCCTCGCCACTACCATCATGGCGACGAATTTCACTTGGTCCTTTCGGGCGAGTGGGCGGCCGAAGTCGAAGGGCGCCCTATGAAAAACATGAAAGCAGGCGATTCTCAGTATGTCGAGCGCGAGCGCTGGCACGGAGGCAAAGTTGTCGGCAACGCTCCCATGCGGCTGCTGGGCTTGATGATCGTCGACAAGGACAAGCCTATTCTCGAAATGGCGAACCACTAATTGGTAAGCCGGTCACTGTGGCAATCCGCGAATAATCGCTTGGGCTTCCTCGACGATCTCGCGCACGATCTCGCCGGCCGGCTGCACCTTCGAGACGAGGCCGACGCCCTGTCCGGCCCACAGTGCCATCGCATCGATGTCGCCGTCCGCATCGGCGGCAGGCGTATACGATTGATAACGAACGATCGGGCCGATCGATTGTGAGGTTGCGATCACCTCGCCTTCGCCCGGGCGCTTTCCGCTCGGCGGACGCCCGGCCGCTTCCCAGGCTGCGATGGTTTTGTTGCGCAGGACGCGATGGGGAGCATCGGGCCAGCGAACGTCGAACAGATTGTCGAGGAAAACCGTGTCGTCTTCGCTCGCATGCAGCAGGAGTTCGCGATAGCGCGCGTGGATGACGGCCTCGCGGCTGGCGAGGAACCGCGTTCCGATCCACGCGCCCGCCGCGCCCAGCGCCAAAGCCGCCGCCAGCCCGCGTCCATCCGCGATGCCGCCGGCTGCGACCACCGGCGCCGGGGAAACCGCATCCACCACGGCCGGCACCAGCGCCATCGTCGCCACGGTCCCGCGCACATGGCCGCCCGCTTCCCAGCCCTGGGCAACGACGATGTCGACCCCGCAGCCCGCGGCTTGTTTGGCCGCGGCCGCCGAACCGACGGTATGCATCACGATTGCGCCGCCCGCCTTTGCGCGCGGGACCAGTGACGACGGGTCGCGCCAGAAGAACGAGACGACCGGGACGCGCTCGTCGAGACAGACGGCCAGGCGCTCTTCCTGGGGGAACTCGAGATTCAAGTTCACGCCGAACGGCCGCGACGTCAGCGAACGCACTTCGCGAATCTGCCGGCGCACCGTGTCCATGTCGGCCCGCCAGGGCACCAGCATGCCGAGCCCCCCGGCGTTGCTGACCGCCGCCGCGAGAGGCGGACCGACCGCACCGCCCATCGGCGCCTGAATGATCGGAACCTCGATGCCGAGACGTCCGCACAGAAGCGTCTTCATGCGATGCCCCCCGAAAAATGAACGTATGATCTAAACGACCCACCGCCTTAGGTTTGCAAGCCACCAAGCCGCCGCGCTACTTCGGCGAGGACCTTGCCCCAATCCCCCGTCACGGATTTCCGGAACAGCCGCGCGGTCGGATACCACGGACTGTCCTCGCGAGCGATCAGCCAGCGAAAGTCGGGCACGTACGGCAGCAGGATCCACGTGGGCTTTCCCATGGCGCCGGCGAGATGCGCGACGGCCGTGTCGACGGCGATGACGAGGTCGAGATTGGCGATCGCCGCGGCCGTGTCGGAGAAATCGTTCAACTCGGCGCGCAGGTCGAGCACGCGACCGCAGGCGGCGAATGCCGGAGCGTCGCTCGCGCGCACGTCCTTTTGCAGGCTGACAAAGCGCACGCCGCCAATCGCGAGCAACGGGGCCAATTGCTCGAACGGGATCGAACGGTCGTAGTCCTTCGAGTTCGCCGGATGGCCGGACCAGGCAAGACCCACACGCAAGCCGTCGTGCGGCAGCCGCGTCTTCCATGCTTCGACCCGCGCCGGCAACGGGCGAACATAGGGAATCTCCGCCGGGATCGTCGCCGCTGTCGTCGCGAACCGCCGCGGCAGGCTGAGCAGCGGGCAATGCAGGTCGAACGGCGGCAATGGCTCGCCCGCGGCCACGACCGTTTCGGCACAACCCGACCCGGCGAGCAACTCTTTGAGCGCCGGCTGAACTTCCAGAACGATCCGCGCGCCCCGGGCCGCGGCCAGCCGCGCGTAGCGCACGAACTGGATGGTGTCGCCGAAGCCCTGCTCGGCGTGGAGCAACAGGGTCTTGGCGCTTAAGTCCTCCCCTGCCCACTCCGGCTCGGCAAATAATCGCGGCGTCCAGGTCGGCGTCTTGCGCCGCCACTCGTAGGCCGGCCACCCCTCGCCAAACTCACCGGTCAGAAGCAGCAGGAAGGCGCGGTTGAGCCCCGCTTCGGCGTAGTCCGGAGCGACGGTCAGCGCGCGCTCGTAATGTTCGCGTGCGTCATCGAACCGTGCGAGCTCCGCAAGCGCGTTGGCGCGGTTGTTGAGTGCCGCCGGCGAGTTCGGGCTCAGCGCCAGCGCCCGGTCGTAGCTCGCGAGCGCGTCCTCCAACCGCCGCAGCGCCTGTAGCACGACGCCGCGATTGGACCAGGCCTCGGCATGGTCCGGGCTCAGCGCCAGCGCGCGGTCGTAACTCGCGAGCGCCTCCGCATATCTTCGCGACGTCTTGAGCGCGTTGCCGCGATTGGACCACGCGTCCGCATAATCGGGGTGCGCGGCGATCGCGCGGTCGTAGCTCGCGACCGCCTCGTCGACGCGGCCGAGGTCGTTGAGCACGACGCCGCGGTTGCCGTGCGCCTCCGCGTGGTCCGGGCTCAGCGCCACCACGCGCTCATAATCGGCGAGCGCTGCGTCATGGCGCCCGCGGGCCTGCAGCAGAACCGCCCGATTGAAGCGCGCTTCGACGAAATCCGGCCGGGTCGTCAGCGCCCGTTCGTAGCTCTCGAGCGCTTCGTCCACTCGCCCCAGGTCGTGCAGGACCCCGCCGCGATGAAAGAGCACGTCCGCATGATCCGGCTGCACCGCCAACGCGCGCTCGTAGCTCGCCAGCGCCTCCTCGCCCCGCCCAAGCTCGGCCCGCGCGTTGCCGCGGTTGGCGAGCGCCGCGACGAAAGTCGGGCGCGCGGCGAGCGCGCGTTCGTAGCTCGCTATCGCCTCCGCGATGCGTCCGAGCTTATGCAACACGGCGCCGCGGTTGGAGAGCGCCTCGATGTGGTCGGGACGAAGGCAAAGCGTACGCTCGTAGCCCGCGAGCGCCTCCTCGAAACGCGAGAGCGCCTGCAGGGTGACCGCGCGGTTGAACAGCGCTTCGGGGTAGCTCGGCCGCAGTGCCAGGGCGCGGTCGTAGCTCGCCAGCGCCTCGGCGAAACGCCGCAAACCCTGCAGCGCGAGGCCCCGATTGGAATGATAGAGGGAATTCCCCGCGTCCTGAGCGATGGCGAGATCGATCAGTTGAACGGCGACCTCGTGCCGGCCGACCTGGGAGGCGATGACGCCGAGGAGGTGGAGGGCGTCGGCGTGATTGGGCTCGACGGCGATCGCTTCGCGATAGAGCGCTTCCGCTTGCGCCAACCGGCCGGCCTGGTGGTGCGCGAGTCCGGCGCGAAAGACATCGCCGCCCGGCCGGCTTCCCCCGGATCGGCCGGCCCGCCCGGCAGCGCGGCGCGCCTTGCGATTCATTTTCTGATTCTGACGCAAAACGGCAGCGGGTCCAAGCAAAAGGCTACGGGCGCCACGGCGGCCCGGCCTGCCCGGCGGCATAGTCGCGGACCTTGCCGCGCCCGAGTTCTCCACAGTTAAGAAACTGTCGCCAAATCGAAATCATGCCGGCAGGGCAACGACGGCGATGCCGACGATTACGTCCCGCGCAACATGCCGGCCATCGGCGATCTGTTTGACATGTTCGACTTCGACAAGGACGGCGATGACCGCGGAAACGACGGCCGCGGCGATCACTGACTGATCCCGGGGCGATGCAACGCCGACCGCACTCGGGCTTGCCCGAGTTCGGTACTCTCTATGAGTATGACTAATACAGCCCGCGCTCGGCCATGATCCGCGACTGGCGCTCGTTCTCCTCATGGGTGAGGCCGTGCACATGCTCAAGCAGCATCTGCGCGTAGCTCGGCAGGATCGAGCGGTCGATATGACGGCTTGCGTCCCACAGCGCCGATCGCACCAGCGCCTTGGCGCAGTGAAGCAGCGCCTCCTCGACCGTGACGACAATGCCGACTTTCGGCGTGCGGTCCTTGACCGCGCTCGTTTCCAAGAGCCGCGCATCGTCGGTGATGCGCGCGGTGCCGTTGATGCGCAGCGTCTCGTTCATGCCGGGCACCAGAAACAACAGACCGATGCGCGGGTTGACGAGCAGATTGGCCATCGAATCGAGCCGGTTGTTGCCGATCCGGTCGGGCAGCAGCAGCGTGAGATCGTCAAGCACGCGCACGAAGCCGGGGGGATCGCCGCGGGGCGAGACGTCGGCGCCGTGGGGCCCCTGGGTGGCGATGACGCAGAACGGCGAGAGCGAGATGATGCGGCGGCAATACTTGTCGAGCGCGCGGAGCACCTTGCCGGTGGCCCGGAGCATCGGCTGCGGATAGAGCGCCCGCAGCCGGGCCTCATCGGTAATGAAGCGCGTGTCGTCGGGTAGCATGGACGCCTCGGGATTTTTCGATTTCCTCGACCGCTTACAATACAGCATGATTGCGAAAATGCCTGCCCGGCACTCCGGGGCAGGCTCGATGCGGGGCGGGCGCCGGGGAAGGCGGGGATCATGCAAAATCCAAACCGGACGATCGACTATTTCGTATGGCTGGCGTCGGACTGGGCCTATCTGGGAGGCGTCCGCTTCGTGCAGATGGCCGCCCGGCACCGGCTCACCATCAACCACATCCCGATGCGGATGCAGGATGTTTACGCCGGCAGCGGCGGCGTCCTGCTGGCCAATCGATCGTGGCAGCGGCAGGCCTACCGCATCACGGAATTGAAGCGATGGCGCTCCCGCCTCGGCGTACCGGTGAACATCGAGCCGAAATTCTTTCCCGCCGATGTGGATTTGGCCTCCTGCATCGCGATCGCGGCGCAGCGGCGCGGCCTGCCGGTTGCCGATTTCGTCAACGCGGTGATGCGGGCGATCTGGGCGGAGGATCGCGACGTGTCCGACCCGGCCGTCCTCCTCGCGCTCGCCCAAGCGTGCGGCCTCGACGGGCCCGCGCTCCTCGCGGCGGCGGGCAGCGATGAGGCGCGCGAGGAGTATCGCGGCAACACGGCGCGCGCTCTTTCTGCCGGCGTCTTCGGCTCGCCGTTCTACCTATTCGCGGGCGAACTCTTCTGGGGTCAGGATCGCCTCGACATGCTGGAGGAGGCGATCGTGCGTTCGACCGCCGGCGATCTCGGCCGCGGCCCCGGCGGCTAGAAATTTTGACCCGGCCGCCCGCGAGGGTTTCGAGAACCGGTCGGAGCGGATATGCTGGAGCGTGCCTGGTTTTCGGAAGACGCTCCGTCAATAGGCTGAAGCGGGATGACGATTCGAAGAAAAGTCATCACGCTTTAGCGCCAGCCCGATCGACGCTGTGAGGATGAGCGAGTACGAATGCTCAGCAGCGACCGCGTCTTAGAGGTAATTACTTCGGCGAGTCCATTTTATTTGGCGGGCGGGACATATTGGTTCTTCAGTTGGCTCGATCAGAACGCATCCACTGAAGCGTCGCAAGCGATATCGGATTGGCTGAGAATGCAGCCATATCGGAACGCTGACGTGCGACATGCAATGATGGGCATTTTCAACCGTGTATATACCCCGCGACTGGGCAGCCTCAGAGGATTTATGAGATCCGCGGTTATTTCCACTATCACGTGGTTTATAACTTGTTTTGGATTACAGTTATTCAGGTGCCGTCGCTGGATTGGTTGAAAATGCGGGTGGCGTAGTCTCCGAGGATCCAAACCTCGAATCATCCGGCGTTGGAGCGCCGGACCGGAGACCACGCCATGACGAACGATACCACGACGGCCGATAATGCGCAGCCGGTAGCCGAGACGAGGCTGGATTGTCCCAATCTTTTCGACGATTGGGCTGATCCGCTCGAAAGCGCAATCCGCGAGCGGGTGCGCGGGCTCATCGAAGAGGTCATCCACGCCGAGCTCGACGTCTTGTTGGCACGCCCCCGCTACGGCCGGCGACCGAAGGACAATGACGATGGTCCCGCAGTCGCGGGCTACAGGCACGGCAGCCGAACGCGAACGCTGATCGGCACCTTTGGTAAGACGCAGATCACGGTTCCGCGGGCGAGGTTGGAGACGGACGAGGGCCAAACCACCGAGTGGCATAGCTCCGCCCTTCGCGCCTATCAGCGCCGCACGCTGGCTGCCGATGTTGTTATTGCCGGCGCCTATCTGGCCGGCACCAACACGCGCCGGGTGCAGCGGGCCCTGAGAGCGATCTTTGGCGGCGCGGTCGGAAAGGACACGGTGAGCCGGACCTGGCGCAAGGTGAAGAGCGATTGGGATGCATGGAACGCTCGCTCGCTGGCGGAAGAGCCGATCGTACGGCTCATTCTCGATGGCACGGTGGTGCGGGTACGGCTCGACCGCAAGGCGACCGCCATCTCGCTGCTGGTCGTCGTCGGTGTGCGCGCCGATGGGCAGAAAGTGTTGCTCGCGGTCAAGAGCATGGGTAGCGAAAGCGCCGAGGGATGGCGCATCGTTCTCGACGACCTCATCCAGCGCGGGCTGCGGCGGCCCGAGTTCCTCATTGTTGACGGCGCGGCGGGGCTGGACAAGGCGATTGCCGCCGTGTGGGACGGCGTGCCGGTCCAGCGCTGCACGGTGCATAAGCACAGGAACCTGCTGGCGCATGCCCCCGAGCGTCTGCACGATGAGATCACCGCCGATTACAAAGATATGATCTACGCCGCCACCCCGGAGGAGATCACGGCGCGGCGCAAGGCCTTCATCCGCAAATGGCGGCTCAAGCATCGCGCCGTCGCCGATAGCCTCGAGGAGGCTGGCGAGCGCCTGTTCGCGTTCACTCGCTTGCCACCAAGCCAGTGGAAGAGCGCGCGCTCCACAAACATCATCGAGCGACTGCACGAGGAGTTCAAACGCCGCATCAAGACTCAGACCGTGCTGCCTTCGGCAGACACCGCCGCCATGCTGTTCTGGGCTCTCCTCGCTTCAGGCCAGATCGTCCTGCGCAAGATCGATGGCTGGCAGACCATGGCCACAAAGCCCATCGCTCAACCGATTGACCTCGTTGCCTGAAACGATACCTTCATGGCCTCGGAAACTGCGCTACGCCCCAATTCCAACCACTTCCGCGACGGCACCGTTATTCAGGGTGCTCGAGCACGATCGTATCGATTGGGTCGCGGTCACGGCGGCGGGTTTTGGGCTTCTCGCGCAGATGATCCTGTCGGACTACGTCTCGCTTTTCGTTGTAAGAAAAATACTTGCTTCGCCGACAAAATCACCGGCCAGATCGTTCCTGTTCGCCCTGTTGGCAGGAGCTGCAATCGTCTCCTTATCCGTTATATTAACTTTGACGCTGCTCGGGTTTTTAATAGCACCCTTGTTTATCGACGTAGCACAATTTGCAGACGTCGATAGCGATATTTCGTTTTTTCAAGCCATGCTACTTGTTGTATTCGTATTTCTTTTTCTGGCCGTTTGGTCCACGCTCATTTACTTTTGGCTCGTTTTGTTCTTGTTGGGATCGCTGGTGCTGCGTCTTCTTGTCATGCTCATGTGGATCGTGGGTTGGGCCAAATGGTTTCTAAAAGGAGCTGTCGAGCGTCCCCTTCGGGCAATCGGGGCGGCGGCCGCCGTAGTGGTGTTTACGTCCGTTGCCGCAATTAAATTGCTCGTCGTCGTGATGTGACATTCATATGGCATACGGGCGATTAGGCTCTACCCGCCGCCCAGCCCGCGCAGTTTCCAGCGTTCCAGAAGCTCTTGCGCCTCGCAAAGCGTCAGCCCCTCTTCGACCACCGGCCGCGAGACGTCTGCGGTCCGCGTGAGGGTGAACCGGTCGCCGTGCTGCTCCACCTTGAATTGGAGGCGCTCGGCAAGCCGGCGCAAGTTGGTCTCTGAATTCGCCATCTAGGGCCAATGCCCGGAGGCGCGGCTTGTTCCCAGAATGGCCGCCCTCTTAGCGCGCGCGCTTGCCGCGCTCACTGCCGGTCTTATGCACGAATAGTTGCTTCGTCCCGCGCCGGGCGGACTTTTTCGGCATCAGCTTCCGGAAAACAGCGGGTGTCGATCGGGCGTGCTCGCCGGCAGGGCCGCGTTCGCCACATCGGGGGAGCTGACGTATAGCGCGGGCTGCGGGGTCGTTGCGCTCGACGCCATCTGACCGGGCGGAATCGGCCCGTCGTCCTTGATCTTCCAGGTCGAGCCTGGATTGGGCAGCACGGCGGCATTGAGAATCGACGTGCCATTCATCTCCCAGATTGCCGGCAAGCCGTCCGTATTCTGAAACACGATATCGGCCATGCCATCGCCGTTGAAGTCGCTGGTCCCGATCGCGTGCCAGGAGGCTCCCGGGTTGGGCAGAACGGCGGCGCTCATGATCGACGTGCCGTTCATCTCCCAGATCGCCGGCAAGCCATCGTTGTTCTGCCACAGGATGTACGAATTGCCGTCGCCGTTGAAGTAGCCGGTGCCGATGGCATGCCAGGAGGCGCCCGGATTGGGCAGAACGGCGGCGCTCATGAGCGCGGTGCCGTTCATCTCCCAGATCGCCGGCAGGCCATCCGTATTCTGCCACAGGATGTCCGAATTGCCGTCGCCGTTGAAGTCGGCAGTCCCGATGGCGTGCCAGGAGGCCCCCGGATTTGGCAGCACGGCGGCACTCATAATGGACGTGCCGTTCATTTCCCAGATCGCCGGCAGGCCGTCTGCGTTCTGCCACAGGATGTCCGAATTAGTGTCGCCGTTGAAGTCGCCAGTGGCGATCACGTGCCACGACGCCCCCGGATTGGGCAGCGTGACGGTGCTGGTCACGCTGGTGCCGTTCATCAACCAGATTTGCGGCAGGCCGTCGCTTTTCTGCAGGACGACATCGGCCTTGTTGTCCTGGTTGAAGTCGCCGGTGGCCTCGACCTTCCAGCCGGCGGGCGTGGTTATCGTGGCCGCCGACGCGATGTTCATGCCGTTCATCAGCCAGATCGCCGAAAGGCCGTCGGTATTCTGCAATAAAAGGTCGCTGTCGCCGTCGCCGTTGAAGTCGTTCTTCGGTGGCGGGATGGTCACATTGGCGCCGTCCTCGACAGCCGTGTATGCCGGCTTGGTCACGCCAAGGTCGTGCCAGCCGGCATTCGAGCCCGAATCGATGGCGTAGAATCCCGTATCGCCGTTCGCGTTATCACGGAACAGGATGTCATTGGTTCCGTTGCCGTAGTAATCGCCGAGACCGACAATCATGTACGCCGTCGACGATTTGCCGAGATCGACCCAGCCGAAATTAATGCCGTCGAAGATGTCGTAGTAACCGAAGTCTCCGGTCGCGTTGTCTCGAAGCACGACGTCTTCGACCGATGCCCCACTGCCGAAGAAATCGCCCACCCCCACGACGCTATAGGCAAGCGAGGTGCTGCCGAGATCGACCCACCCCTTATTGACGGCGTCGACGATGTTGTAAAATCCGAGATCGCCGGTGGTGTTGTTGCGAAACAGAACGTCCGATGTCCCGTCGTTTTCGAAGTCGCCCACCCCGACGACGCTGTCGCCGACCGGCGAGCTGCCGAGATCGACAAAGCCATCGTTGCTGCCGCCGACGATATCGTAAAACCCGAAGTCGCCGCTGGAGTTGTTGCGCAACAGAATATCGGACGTATTGTTCCCGCCGTTGCCGACTTCGAACAATCCGGTGCCGACCACGCTGTAGCCCGGTTTGATCGGTCCTATGTCGACGAGTCCGGTCGACTTGCCGGCCGCGTTGTTGCCTTCGGTCGCGCCCGTGCCAGCGGGCTCGCCGCCGTTGCTCATGGCGAAAAAGCTCAAATCGCCGGTCGTCTTGTCGAAGAATAAAATGTCGTCGGTGCCGTCGTTGTTGAAATCGCCGACCGCGACCGCGGTGTACCCGCTCGGCGCGGGGCTGATGTCTTTGAAACTCTGCAACGAGCCGTTCATCAGATCGTAGCCGACGTCGCCGGTCGACTGATCATAGAGCAGCACGTCCGACACTGCGGTGCCGGTGAAATCGTCGAGCGTGGCCGGCGCCCGATTCCACCCGATGACGTTCATCTCCCGAACGTCGGTCGGCGTGGGCGCGCTTTCAAAGCCGCTCCACAGGTCTCCGTAAGAGTCGCCCTTGATGCTGGGCAGCCAGTCGCCCAGGTCGCCACTCGATACGGACAGATTGTTGTATTCCTCGAGATAATGGGAGCCGTCGAGCGAGAAGTAGGCCGCGGTCGAAACCGGATTGGTTCCGCCCAAAGTCATGCTGCGGGTACCGGTCGAATTGTAGTGGAAGAGATCCAGCGCCGAGTACTCGCCGAACCATTGCTGCTCCCGATTTCCGTCGACCTTCACCCCCGTCTGCCCCATGGGGTCGAATCGGCCGAGGACCTCCGCAATTTCGTGCTCGAGCGTGCCGATTGCGTCTTCCTTGCCGGAAACCGCGCGGTTGCTCGGGTCGAAGGTATAGCTGTCGGAGCTGTTGAGACCGATGAAGCCGTCGTAGTGGTTGGCGGTGGTATAAGACGTCGCGATGCCGAGCGCCTTCGCCTGGGCATTACTGACGAAATAAGTGCCGCTGCCCACCGGATCGCTCGCCGGCAGGCTGTTGGTCGCGGTCAGGCTGTCGCCGTAATTGTCGCCATTGAGGGCAAGCCCAAAAACGCGGTCGGCGAGGGCGTTGTCGATCGTGGTGTAGTTTTCGGTCGGTCCGGTCGCGTTATTCTGGCCGACCGTATTGCCGGTGATGGCGTTTCCGTCCTCCGTCCCCCAACTGAACAGAATCTTGACGGTGATGTTGTTGTTAAAAGTATGCTCGTAGTACTGGACGGCTGCTGCTACCGCCCCCTCGTATTCGTTCTTCAGGGTCGTGGGAAGACTGGTGACGGTCGAGTCGAAGCTGTAATCGATAACCAGGCCCATGACGAGGTTTCCTCGGATCAAGCCGGCGGTCCCGAGAGCCCATCAAAGAGCGAAGACGGGGACCGGACGATATCCCTCAGTCCCACGGAGGGGACCGGACGAAATTCCTCAGCCCCAGGCAGCCATAGCAGGGTCCGCGATGGACCTCCGACTGTCAAGGTTGTCGCGTGGGCGGGTGAAACGGTTCAAAAAACAACCTGGATTCCCCGCCGCGCGGCGCGATACTGGTGTGCCGGTTTCTTGTGGAGCGAAAAGCAGTGGTAAACGCCGGCCTGTCCGCCCAGCTTCATCGGGCGTCGGGACTCTACGAGGCGGGCGAACTCGATGCCTGCGAGCAGGCTTGTGGCGCGATCTTGACCGCGGTCGCCGACCAATTCGATGCGCTGTGCCTGCTCAGTCTCGTCAAATGCCGGCAAGGCCACAACCGGGAAGCCTATCGGCTGTTGTCGACGGCACGGCGGCACAACCCGCGCATGAGCGCTGCGGGGTGGCGCAAGTGTGGGCTGATTCTCGCGGCACTCAAGCGACCCGCGGAGGCGCTCGCGAGCTACGACCGGGCCATCGGGTTGGACCCCGACAATGCCGACGTCCGCTGCAAACGCGCCGACGTGCTGTCCGATCGCGGGCGACTGGAAGAGGCCCTGGCCGGCTACAATGATGCCATCGCGCTCGACCGCAACCACTTTGCCGCCCACAACAATCGGGGCAGCGTATTGCGAGAATTGCGACGCTACGCGGAAGCGCTTGCGAGCCACGACCGCGCCATTGCGCTCGACCCCGATCACGCCAACGCCCACTATAATCGCGCGAATGTGCTGTGCGATCTCGATCGCCTGGAAGAAGCGGTGGCGAGCTACGACCGCGCCATCGCCCTCGATCCGGCTCACTTTGGCGCCTACAACAATCGCGGCAATGCGTTGCGCGATCTCAAGCGTTTCGACGCGGCAATGGCGAGCTTCGACCAGGCGGTTTCGCTCAAGCCGGAGCTTGCCTCGGGCTACAACAACATCGGCAACATGCTGGGCGAGTTGGGTCGGCTCGAGGAGGCCCGGCAAGTGTTCGAGAGCGCGATCGCGCGCGCGCCGTCAACGGTCTCTCATTATTATCATTTGTCGAGCCTCAAGCGCTTCGCGGCCGGCGATGCGCATATCGCCGCCATGGAACGGCTGGCGAGCGGCATGGCCGGGTTGTCCGAAGAAGAGCGCATCAGACTGCATTTCTCCCTCGGCAAGGCCTACGCCGATCTCGGCGAGCACCAGCGTTCGTTCTCTCATCTGAGCGAGGGCAACGCGCTCAACCGGCACCGCATCGTATACAAGGAGGCCGAGACGTTGCGCTCGATGGATCGCGTCCGCGCGGTGTTCACCGATGCGATGTTTCGGGCCCGCGCGGGCGTCGGCGATCCCTCGCCGGTGCCGGTGTTCATCGTGGGAATGCCGCCCTCGGGGAGCACGCTCGTCGAACAGATTCTGGCGAGCCACCCGGCCGTTTTCGGCGCCGGCGAGCTGCGCGACTTCGGCAGGTGCGTCGCTGCTCTGCGCGATCCGGGCGGCGCATCCGTGCGTTTCCCCGAGGGGGTGCCAAGCCTGCAACCCGAACAGCTGTGCCGCCTCGGCGCCGATTACCTCGAGCGCATCAGGACAGCGCGGCCGGGCGCGCAGCGGATCACCGACAAGATGCCGGGCAACTTCAATCTGGTCGGCCTCATTCATCTCGCATTGCCGAATGCGCGCATCATCCACACGCGCCGTGATCCGATCGATACCTGTTACTCGTGCTTCGCCAGGCTTTTCGTCGCCGGGCACCAGTATGCCTACGACCTCGGCGAACTCGGTCGCTACTATCGCGCCTACGCGACGCTGATGGCGCATTGGCGCCGGCTGCTCCCGGCCGGCGTCATGCTGGAGGTACAGTATGAGGACGTGGTCGCGGACGTGGAGACGCAGGCGCGGCGGATCATCGCCCACTGCGGGATCGGCTGGGACGATGCTTGCGTTGCCTTCCACCAGAGCGGACGGGCGGTACGGACTTTCAGCAGCACCCAAGTGCGGCGGCCGATCTACCGCGACTCGATCGGACGCTGGCGAGCGCACGCCGCGCAGTTGGCTCCGCTGCTCGACGAACTTGGTGGCCTTGCGAGCCCGGCCTCCTGAGAGCTGCCGGTCTTACTTGCGCAATTCGGCGAGCAGCGGTTCCAAGAACGGCTCGTACGCGCGCCAGCGCCCGACCGCGTCGGTGTAGATCGGGCGGCGCACCTGGGTCGCGCTCGCGGTGCGGACCGGCCGCTCGAAGCGATGAAACTCGAGGCACCGCGCGTCCCACGCGAGGCCGCAATGATCGAGGATGCGCCGGGCTGCGCTCTCGACGTCGTGCACCACGTCTTCATACTGGACGTCGAGGATGCGGCCGGCGGGCAGCACCCGATGCCAGTGCGCCATCAGGGCGCGGTAGCGCCGGTAGTAGCGGCCCAGCTCGGCGAGATCGTAAGTATGGTTGTGCTCGATGGTAAACAGCTTTGAAAAGCACGACACGCAGGTGTCGACCGGGTCGCGCATGGTGTGAATGATGCGCGCCTGCGGAAGGGCCAAATGGATGAGGCCCGCGAAGAAATAGTTCGACGGCATTTTGTTGGTGACGCGGGCGGCGTGAAGCGCGAGTTCACGCACGGCCGCAACGTAGCGCGCGCCGATCCGCCCGATGGCCGAGAGGTCGAGCGCCGGCACGAAATCCGGATAGGGGGCGACGTGTCCGTTCGCGCGGCGTTCGGCTTCGACGGCGTGATTGAAAGTCTTCAATTCGCCCGCGCCGTGTACGCGCGGATGGCTCGCGAGAATCTGTTCGACCAGGGTGGTGCCCGAACGCGGCATCCCGATGACGAACAGCGGCACCGATGATCGATCGCCGCCGCTGCCAAGCTTCTCTATCAGCTCCGGCGTGAAGACGGCCTCGATCCGCTCGAACAGCGACGCGATCGCCTGCTCGTCGTAGTCGATTTGCGCGCGTTTGAGCGCGTTGCCTCGCAGCAGGTGCTCGAACGCGCGCCGGTGATCGGCAAGATCGGCGTAACCCTTGGCGAGCGCGAAATCGAGCCGTGCGCGATCGCTCGCGGACAGCCCGGTGTCGCGGTCGAGCGCCTGCATCGCAGCGAAATGGGCGTCCCCGGGAGCGAACGTCCTGGCTTCGGCCAGGTTGAGATAGACGGCAGCGTCACCCGGATCGAGAGCCAACGCCTCGGTGAAAGCCGCATAGGCGGCGTCGAGCCGTCCCAGCTCTTTGAGCACGTTGCCCATGTTGTTGAAGGCGAGCGCGTAATCCGGCTTGTGCGTGATCGCTCGCTCGAAGCTCGCCAAAGCCTCGACGGGCCGATCGAGTTCATGAAGCGCGTTGCCGCGGTTGTAGTGCGCTTCCGCATAGCCGGGGTCCACGGCCAACGCGCGGTCGAAACTTTCGAGCGCGTCGTTGAGACGGCCCAGTTGATTGAGCGCGTTGCCCCTGTTGTTGAGCGCAATCGGATAATCCGGCTTGCATTCGATCGCCCGATCGTAGCTGACCAGCGCCTTCTCGATTTGGCCCAGCGCGAGCAGAGCGTTGCCGCGGTTATACCAGGCCTGCGGATAGGCGGGCCGAAGCGCCAACGCCCGATCGAAACTCAAAACCGCCTCGTCGTGCCGGCCGAGCTCCAACAGGGCGGTGCCGCGGTCGTAAAAAGGCTCTGCGCGACCGGGCCGAAGCGCAATCGCCCGGCCGTAGCTCGCCAGCGCTTCATCGAACCGCTTCACGAGCGCAAGGGCATTGCCGCGGTGGTGAAACACATCACCATCATCAGGATTTAGCGCGATCACCCGATCGTAGCTCGCGAGCGCCGCGCCGAACCGGCCCAGTCCATGCAGGGCCATGCCATGATTGAACAGGGCCTTGGCATGGTCGGGCTTGAGTGCGATCGCCCGATCGGAGCTGGCGAGCGCGGCGTCGAACCTGCCCGCCAAAAGGAACGCATTGCTTTGATTATAATATGCCTCGGCATTGCCCGGATCGATTGCAACCGCCCGGCCGTAGCTCGCCAGCGCCTCCTCTATTCTTCCAAGCTCCACCAGCGCATTGCCCCGATTGTTGAACGCAGCGGCGTAATCGGGACTGAGCGCAATAGCCTGCTCGCAGCTCGCAAGCGCCTCTGCGGGCCGTTTGAGCGCCAACAGGGCATTGGCACGGTTGCTCAACGCCGCCGCATAGGCCGGGCGCAACGCGATCGCTCGATCGCAGCTCGCCAGTGCCTCGGCGGGGCGTTTGAGCGCCAGCAAGGCGATGCTGCGGTTGTTGAAAGCTGCCGCATGGTCCGGCCGGAGCGAAATCGCCCGGTCGAAGCTCTCCAGCGCCTCGGCGGGGCGGCCAAGCGCGATCAGGACGTTGCCGCGGTTGTGGTGGGCGGGAGCGGCGCCGGGACGTAACTTGAGCGCGGCGTCGATATGGCCGATCGCGGAGGCGTGTTCGCCGCGCTGATGGCGAACGACACCGAGCAGATGCAATGCATCGAAGTGATCGGGAGTGTGCGCGAGAGCCTGCAGATAGAGCTGCTCGGCTTCCATCAATCGTCCCGAGCGATGATGGCCGATCGCCCGGGCCAGCAGCGGCGCGTTCGAGGGCTCGGTCATTCTTCCGGCTCAGGTTGCAAGGCCGCCGTCGGAACGCGGTCAGGAAGAAAAGAGCGCTTCACGCGCTCGCCCGGGCGGCGGCGCGATACGGTGGCGGAGCCTGCACGATCGGTGCGGCGGCCACGAAGATGTCTTCGCGGGTGCCGGTCGACGGCGGATAAATGCGCTTTTGATTGATGGTCCGTTTGATCGTCTTCGCTTCCCCGCCGGTCGCGAGGATTTGCCGATCCCATCCAACCGTATAGAGCGCGCCCCAGGCCCCCAGATCCAGGCAGGTTACGTACCAGTCGATACGGAGCGGGATCATGGGTCGGCCGAGCAGGTCGGCGACGGCGTTGTGACCGGCGAAGCGGCCCATCGGGCGCGCGAACTGACACGACATGACGGTGGGATGGACGCCGTCCACCAGGCTCGATGCCACGTCGCCCGCCGCGAACACGTTCGCCGACCCGGCAACGCGCATGAAGTCGTCCACATTCACGCGGCCGAGCCGGTCCCGCGTTCCCGGCACCATCGCCATGATCGGGCTTGCCCGCATGCCCGCGCACCAGACAATCGTCTGCGCCGGGATCGTCTCGCCGGACGCAAGCGTCACCCCGAGCGGATCGACGCTCGTGATTTTCGTCCCGAGCCGCGTCTCGACACCGAGCGCGGCGAGGGCGTCGCAAATCACCGGGCGCGCGTGCTCGCCGATCGTTGCGCCGACGACCGGATTGGGATCGACGAGAATAATGCGGCGCTCGTCGTTGGAAAAAACCCGCGCGAGCTTGTCCGGCATCTCGGCCGCCACCTCGATCCCGGTGAAGCCCGCCCCGACGACCGCCACGGTTGACCGCCCCGCAACGCACGGGCTTGTGGCGAGCGCCGCAACATGCGCGTTGAGCCGGAGCGCCGCCGGATACGTGTCGACGTCGAAACTGCCGGCCGCGAGACCGCTGATCCCGGGGCGTGCCAACTCGCTGCCGAGCGCTACGACCAGTCGATCGTAGGCCAGGAACTCTTTGCCGCGCTTTGTCGAGATGCCGACTTGGCGTTTTGCCGGATCGATCGTCTCTATCTCGGCGGTCAAATAATTGACGCCGATCGGATCGAGCACCTCGTCGAGTGGAATCGCGACGTTGCTCAGATCCGTTTCGTAATTGCGGACCCGAATGTTGTGGTAGGGGTTGCGGTCGACGACCAGAATCTCGACCTCGCCCGCCGAGACGCCAATCTCGTCAAGCGCGCGCGCCGCTGCGGCGGCGGCCCACAAGCCGGCAAAACCGGCGCCCAATACCAGCACGCGCGCCATTTGATATATCCGTGAAATTCAGGATAGCCGCCGTATTGCTACAGGCCAAGGTCCCGCGGCTAAACGAGAGCAGTTCCGGCCGGCGACCAGGGCGGCCGGTAACGGTTCGGTGATCGGGGCTTGTCGGGCTGCGGCGGCGTGGATAGCGTTCCCATGTCCGGGGTCGTGCAGGCACCCCGTCAGACGGCGCACCGTCCAAGCACTGCGCAATCTCGCTCGTCGAGGTGATTGCGCAATGGACGGCTTCCAGACATTCAAACCGCACCGGATTTTCGCGCGTCTCGCCGTCCTTTGGCGCGAGGCGAGGCCGCCGTGTTCCCGCCTCCCGATGCACCCGCGCAAACTCGCGCGCGACGCGGGGCCGATGGCCTTCGCTGTTGCGGCCGGACTGTTTGCATGCACGGCCTTTGCGGCCGCGGAACGTCCCGACACGCTTCATCTGGATCTCGACACGGATGGGATCGGCGTTGCGCCGAAGGACTTTGATTTTTCGGTCGCGGGCGGGGGCGCTCCGGGTCGGTGGTCCGTGGTGCGCGAGGATGCCGCGCGCTCCGATCCGGCCATCGAGCAGTTCAGCGCGGAGAAGAGCGAGCAACGGTTCGCGCTCGCGATCTACAAGCCGAGGTCATGGAACAACTTCGTCCTGCGCGTGCGCATCAAGGCGGTCGACGGCCGGCTCGATCAGCTCGGCGGCATCGTCTTGCGCCTGAAATCGCCCGGCGATTTCTACGCTGTCGGCGCAAACGCTCTCAGGGACGAAGTCGTGTTCTACCGCGCCATCGGCGGCACGGTCGAACGGGTGGAAGGCGTAGAGACGGCAATTTCCCGAAAGCAGTGGCACACGTTCGATGTCGCAGCCGACGGGAATCGTTTCAGCGTCTCGCTCGATGAAACTTGGCTCTTCGCCGTGCAGGACGAGACCTTCGGCGAAGAAGGTCGCATCGGGCTGATCACCAAAGCCGACAGCATCATGCAATTCGCCCGCATCGAAATCACGCCGCTTCCTTGGTCGAAGTGACGCCACGGTCGGACTGCATGGGCAACAACTTTTTACGAGGCGGGAGACCACGCGGGGCAACGGCCCCACCAGGAGGAAGATCATGAGGTTGCTGAACACGGCAATGGTTGTTTGCGGCTTCGCCGCCATGCTCGCATCGGCCGCACGCGGGCAGGAGGTCGACTGGAAGAAAGTCGACGAAGCGCTGGGCCGGACGGCGGCCGTGGTGGGCGGCGACGTGCACCGCTACGGCTTCCCGCGCACCGATCTGCAAGTGACCCTCGACGGCGTCGCCATCAAGCCCGCGCTCGCGCTCGGCGGCTGGGTCGCGTTCAAACCCGCGCATGGCGGCGCCATGGTGATGGGCGATCTCGTGCTGCTCGAAACCGAGATCAATCCGGTGATGTCCAAGCTCATCGAAGGCGGCCTCGAGATCACCGCCGTGCACAATCACCTGCTGCGCGCGAACCCTGCGACTTTCTATATGCATGTCGGCGGCCACGGCGATCCGGTCAAGCTGGCCGCGGCCGTTCACGACGGGCTGGCGGCGAGCAAGACACCGCTGGGCACGCCAGCCGCCGCGGCCGCGCCGCCGGCGGTTGATCTCGACACCACCAAGCTCGAAACGACCATCGGCGCCAAAGGCCGCAACAACGGCGGCGTCTATGGGTTCGGCATTCCCCGGCGCGATCAGATCACCATGGACGGCGTCGCCATGGCTCCCGCCGGCCCGCTCGGCTTGGCGACCGGCATCGGTTTTCAACCGACCGGCGGCGGCAAGGCCGCCATCACCGGCGACTTCGTGTTGGCCGCCAAGGAAGTGAACCCCGTCATCAAGGCGCTGCGCGAGAATGGCATCGAGGTGACGGCGCTGCACAGCCACATGCTCGACGAGCAGCCGCGGCTGTTCTTCATGCACTTCTGGGCCAACGCCGACGCGCTAAAGCTCGCCGGTGGCCTGCGCGCTGCCCTCGATAAGACCGCGTCGCAGGGAGCCGAGTGAAAAGAGAGAAGGCTGGGCGGCACGGGCATGATGATAACGCCAACAAAACAGGCCCGCGGCCGCCTGGGGGAAGTGACCGCCTATTTCCTGCGGCTCGGGCTGATGGGTTTCGGCGGACCGGTCGCGCTGGTCGGCCAGATGGAGCGCGAACTGGTCGCCGAGCGAAAGTGGCTGTCGAAGGACGAGATGCGCGAGTCGATCGCCATCTGCCAATCGCTGCCCGGGCCGCTGACGATCCAGGTCGGAATTTACGTCGCCTATTTGCGCGCCGGCTTCTGGGGCGCGTGGGCGGGCGGCTGGGCCTTCATCTTTCCGAACTTCGTGATCGTGGCGACGCTCGGTGCGGTCTAGGTCTATTTCGGAGACCTTAAGCCGGTGACCGGGATCTTCTACGGCGTGAGCCCGGCGGTGATCGCGCTGATCCTGCATTCCTGTTACCGGCTCGCGAAGCTCGGCATGGAAGATTGGGTGCAATGGGCGATCGCGGCCGTATGTTCGTCGTCACCGTCGTCATGCAGGTGGAGGTGGCGTTCCTGTTCATCGGCGCCGGCCTCGTCGGCATCCTTTATTACGGCAGCCTGTTTCGGCGCCGGCCGCCCGTGATGCTGCAGATCGCCGCGGCGCCCGTGCTGGCGCAGCTCGCGCCGGTCGCGTCGGGCTCGACCATCGGCAAGCTCCTGCTGTTCTTCCTCAAAGCCGGATCGCTCACCTTCGGCCGCGGCCTCGTCATCGTGCCGTTCCTGGAGCAGGGGCTCGTCCAGCAGTACGGCTGGCTCGACCAGCGGCAATTCCTCATTGCCGTCGCCGTCGGCATGATCAGCCCGGGCCCGGTGGTCATCACGGCGACCTTCATCGGTTATCTGGTCGCGGGATTCTGGGGATCGCTGGTTTCCACGGTCGGTATCTTTCTTCCCTCGTTCATCCTGGTGCTGGTGGCGGCGCCGCTGCTCGCGCGCTACCGGCGCAATCCCAACGTCCAGGGCTTCGTGAAGGGCGCTTATTGCGGCCGCGATCGGCACCATCCTCGGTGCCTGCGTTCTGCTCGGGCGCATTGCCATCGGCGACTGGCTCACCGCGCTCATCGGGCTCGGATCGCTCGCGGTGCTGTTCCGCTGGAAGGTCAGCAATCCGCTGCTGATCGCGGTAACCGCCGTCATCGGGCTCATTGCATATCCGCTGCTGCAGCCGGCCTGGGTGATGGTGAAATGAATTTTGAATTAAGACGACGTCGGACCGAGGCGCGTTTGATACTGTCGTAGACTTGTTCGGCTCGGTGACGGACGGCGGATCCCCTCATGACCTCCTTCGACTGGCAGTTCCCCTATCCATCGCAGCGCATGCCCGTGCTGGCACGCAACGTGGTGGCCACCTCGCAGCCGCTTGCGGCCCAGGCCGGACTCGCGATGCTGCTCAAGGGCGGCAACGCCGTCGACGCGGCGCTCGCGGCGGCCATCACGCTCACCGTCGTGGAGCCGACGAGCAACGGCATCGGCAGCGACGCGTTCTGCATCCTGTGGGACGGCAGCGAGCTCCACGGGCTCAACGCTTCCGGCCGCTCGCCCGCGGCATGGGAGCCGCGGCGCTTCGCGGATCGGCACGAGATGCCGACCAAAGGTTGGGACGCCGTCACTGTGCCTGGCGCGGTGTCGGCGTGGGTCATGCTCGCGCAGCGCTTCGGCAAGCTGCCCTTCGCCGATCTGTTCGAGTTTGCGATCCGTTACGCCGCCGACGGCTATATGGTTTCGCCCACCATTGCCCGCCTGTGGGGCCAGCACGCGCCGGAATTGCGCGACATTCCGGGCTTCGCCGAGCATTTCTTGCCGCGCGGAGGCGCGCCGCAAGCGGGCGAGAAGTTCCTCGCCCCCGCGCACGCCAGGACCCTTGCGCGCATCGCGGAGACGAAGGGCGAGGCCTTCTACCGCGGCGACCTGGCTGAGAAGATGGTGGCGCATTCGCGCCGGCACGGCGGCGTCCTGACGCTCGACGATCTCGCCGCGCATGCAGCCGACTGGGTCGCGCCTCTCGGACACGACTATCGCGGCTACACGCTCTACGAAATTCCTCCCAACGGACAAGGCATCGCCGCGCAGATGGCGCTCGGCATCCTTGAGGAGTTCGATCTCTCGAAGCTCCCGGTGGACTCGGCCGACAGCCTGCACCTGCAGATGGAGGCGATGAAGCTCGCGTTCGCCGACGTCTACGAATACGTGTCCGATCCCGCCACCATGCGCATGCCATGCGCGGCGCTCCTCGACAGGGAGTACCTGCGCAGCCGGGCGCGCCTGATCGACATGAACAAGGCGCAGAACCCGGGCCACGGCGTGCCCGGCCCGGGCGGGACCGTTTATCTCACCACGGCTGACGCGTCCGGCATGATGATGTCCTACATCCAGTCGAACTTTCACAATTTCGGCTCCGGCGTCGTCGTGGACGGCATCAGCATGCAGGATCGCGGCAATGGGTTCGTGCTGCGGCCGGGACACCCCAACGAGGTGGGCCCGCGCAAGCGCCCGTTTCACACGATCATCCCTGCGTTCATCACCCAGAACGGCCGGCCGGTGATGAGCTTCGGCGTGATGGGCGGCGCGATGCAGGCCCAGGGCCACGCCCAGGTGATGACGCGCTTTGCCGATTACCGGCAAAACCCGCAGGCGGCATCCGATGCGCCGCGCTGGCGGCTCCAGCAGGGCCTCGACGTCGACATCGAGCAGGGTGTGCCCGTGCACGTGATGGACGAACTCAAGCGCCGCGGGCACAACCTGCGCCTCGCCGACCGCTGGGCAACGACGTTCGGCCGCGCCCAGCTCATCTATCGCATGGACGACGGGTATCTCGCGGCATCCGAGCGGCGCACGGACGGGCAAGCCGTCGGGTTCTAGGTGAGAGCATGACTCGCGGCGGCGGGTAGGGTCGGCTAAGCGCGCAAAGCGCGCGTGCCCACGCGGAACAAAAAAACGGTGGGCAAGGCGGCGCTCCGCGCCGTCCTAGCCCGCCCTACGAACGGCACTTCATATTGCCCGCGGCATGCAGCAAACATGGTCGGGCGCCCGATGGGCTCTAAAGCGTGATGACTTTTCTTCGAATCGTCATCCCGCTTTAGCTTATTGATTGAGCATGATCTTTCCCGAGAACCGGTACCCACTTTTCGGGATCATGCTCTAATAATAAACCGACCGGCCGGCTCCCCCGTTGGCGACGACCAGCTCGCCGCAGATCGCCCCGGCTTTTTCCGACGCCAGGAACACCGCGACCGATGCGACTTCCGCAGCGTCCACCATGCGGCAGATGGAATTGCCGCGCGGAGAATCGGGCGCGAAGTCCTTGCGCTCGGCCTCCTCCGGCGACACGCCCAGCTCCTTGGCGCGGGCGGCGAGCAGCCGCGGCGTGCGTTCGGTGCGGGTGATCCCCGGATGGATGCAGTTGACCGTGATGCCGTGACGGCCGAACTGCACCGCCAAGGTCTTGGTCATATGAACGAGGGCGGTGTTGCGTGCGCCGCCGCTGAGGTTACCGGCGGTGCGCGCGTTGGTGCCGCTGATGTTGATGATGCGGCCCCAGCCCTGCGCTTTCATGAGAGGAAGAACCGCGCGGCAACAGCGCAGCGCCCCGACATATTTCACATTGAAGTCCTGCAGCAAATCCTCGTCGACGACCGTATCGATCGGACCGATGGCGGTGGCCGAGCCTCCCGGCGCCGACCCGCTGTTGACCAGAATATGCAGTCCGCCGAGCTGCCGCGCCGCCTCCGCGACCGTGCGCTCCACCTGGTCCCTGCTGGTGACATCGGCGGCTAGAGGAACGACGCGTCGGTTGGTCTCGCGCGCGAGTTCCCGCGCCGTCGCCTCCAGGTCGTCCTTGTTGCGCGCGACGATCGCCACGTCCACGCCCTCGCGCGCCAATTCCCGCGCAATGGCCTTGCCGATGCCCCGGCTGCCGCCGGTCACGATCGCATGCTTGCCCTGCAATCCCAGATCCATCCCAATCTCCCCTGACGGTCGTTTTGCCGCTGCACCGCATTGTTCTTCCCACGCGGTTCGGGCGCAAGCACCCTCATTCTCGAACGCGACCGCCGGCGGATCGGAACCTTGGTCATTGCCCTCCCGTTGGATATCGTTGCGTTGTCACGGCGCAACGCGCCGGTCCCGGAGCACCCCATGCGCATCGACGCGGTAGCGATCGGCAACAATCCGCCCGAGGACGTGAACGTCATCATCGAGGTCCCGATCGGCGGCGAGCCGATCAAATATGAAATGGACAAGGCCGCCGGCACACTGGTGGTCGACCGCTTCCTGCACACGCCGATGCGCTATCCGGGAAACTACGGCTTCGTGCCCCATACCCTTTCCGAGGACGGCGATCCGATCGACGTGCTCATCGCCAATACGCGGCCAATCATCCCCGGCGCCGTGATCAACGTGCGGCCGATCGGCGTGCTCAAGATGGAGGACGAGGCCGGGGGCGACGAGAAGATCATCGCAGTGCCGATGCCGAAGCTGACCAAGCGCTACGAAGGGATCACCAACTACACGGACTTGCCCGACATTACGCTCCAGCAAATCCAGCATTTCTTCGAGCACTACAAGGACCTGGAGCCGGGCAAATGGGTCAAAACCATCGCCTGGCGCGGCGCCGACGAGGCGCGCCGGCTCATCGTCGAGGCGATCGAGCGCGCCCGCGCGACCACGAAGGAATGAGGGGGCAGCAAGCGCCCCCTGTGCAGCCGACTTTGCCCGAGCCATTGGGGCTTCACCTGGAAACGGGTCAGGGAATTCCCTTTCCGGCCATTCGGCCGAAAATTGACTAAAAACACAGTTGATTCTTGCGCGTGGGCGCAAACTTTCCGGGTTTAGAGATGACCAATTCAGGGTTTTTCATGATGCCTCGCAGGAGTGGCTCCGGTAAGCTAATGGCGTGCCCCCGCGGGAGATCCGGTTGGGCCGGATTTCACCGCGCGGGCGTGCGGCCTCGGTGGGGGCATCGTGACCCGGATTTTGATCGCGGACGACCACGAAGTGGTCCGCTCGGGCCTGCGAGCGATTCTCGAAGCGCACGAGGGATGGGAGGTCGTTGCCGAAGCTGAAAACGGCAAGGACGCCGTCACCAAGGCGCTCGGCAGCAAGCCCGACGTCGCCATCATCGATTACTCGTTGCCGGTCATCAACGGGATCGAAGCGACGCGCCAGATACGCTCCCGCCTGCCGGACGCCGAAATTCTGATTTTCACCATGCACGACAGCGACATCCTCGTGGGAGAGTTGCTGGAAGCCGGCGCGCGCGCCTATCTGCTCAAATCCGACGCCAAGCAATATCTCGTGGCCGCGGTGGAGTCGCTCGTCAATCACAAGCCGTTTTTCACCGGCCGGGTGTCGGAGCAGCTGCTCAGGTCGTATTTGACGTCCCTGCCGGGCAGAAGCGAAGGTACGCTGACCCCGCGCGAGCGGCTGGTCGTTCAATTGATCTCCGACGGCCACAGCAACAAAGAGATCGGTACGATCCTTAATTTGAGCGTGAAGACGATCGAGTCTCACCGGGCGACGGCGATGCGCAAACTCAACGTTACCTCGACTGCGGCGATCGTCCGCTATGCAATCCGTAACAAGCTCGTCGAGCCGTAACAGGTCAGCGGAATCCTCGGCCCCGCGACGGAGATGCTGGCGGATTATGCCGCTACGCGTTTTGTTTGGCGTCGCCCGCTCGGTTTCGACGTCAAATCCTGCGGTCAGGTGATGGACGCGGTTCAGCGCCTGCGCGCGAAGGCGCAGGCAAACAACAAGCTGACGACGACCAAGGAGCAAACCGTCAGCGTCAAACAGGTGGAGAACAAACAAGTCATCGCCATCGAGCCGACCGATCCCGATACGGTGTACGTCCCGTATTACGATCCCGGCGTCGTATACGGCGATTGGCCCTATTCCGATTATCCGCCCTACGCCTTCCCGGCGCCCGCGTACCTCGGCGCCGGCGTGCTCGCGACCGGCCTCGCTTTCGGCGCGGGTTATGGCCTCGCGCGGTGGGCACGGGGCGGAAACCGTTGGGGCGGCAGCGTCAACTGGAACAACAACAACATCAATATCAACCGGCCCATCAATGGCGTCGGCAACAACTGGCGGCCGAACGTCGAACACCGCCAGCGCAACGTCAACCGGGGCGGCCGTCAGCAGGGCGTCAATCTCGGCGGCCGCGGAAACCTCGGGAACCAAGGCAACCTCGGCAATCGCGGCAACCTCGGGAACCAGGGCAACCTCGGCAATCGTGGCAACGCCGGCAATCGCAATCATGTCGCCCACCGCGGCGGCGCCGGCACCAACCGGCCCAACACCGGGAACCGCACGGGCGGCACCGGGAACCGCACGGGCGGCGGTCAGCGACACCACGCGGCGACCCGGCCTGCGCAACACCGCGGCGCGAGCGTTGCCCATCGCGGGGCCGCCCGGCACGGCGGAGGCCTGCACCGCGGCGGTGGCTGGCGTGGCGGCGGCGGCATGCGTGGTGGTGGCGGCATGCGTGGTGGTGGCGGCAGGCGCGGCGGCGGCGGGCGCGGCGGCGGACGGCGCTCCGACATCCGGCTCAAGCACGACGTCGCGTTTCTCGGCTATCTTGGCGACGGGCTCGGCTTCTATCGCTTCAGCTACAACGGCAGCGACAAGGCCTACGTCGGCGTGATCGCCCAGGAGGTGCAGCAGGTCTTTCCCGAAGCCGTCGTGCGCGGCCGCGACGGTTATCTGCGCGTCGATTATCGGCGACTCGGCCTGACTTTCGAGAGCTACGATCGCTGGGTGCGATTGGGCGCCCATGTGCCATCCGTCGCGATGGTGGCACACTGACGACGTGACGCGATCAACGGCGGCCGGCTGCGATCCTCCGGCCGCCGATTCATTTTCCCGAACAGGCCGATCGGGTTACACCGAACCGCCCACGAATCGTCGAGCGGCCTGAGCCGCCGCACGGCGCCGCACCTGCGACCGCTCGGCGCTCAGGAAAAACCCGGCCCGCATTCGGGTCAAACCCTGATGGTCCGGCATGTCCCGGCGGATCAAGATGATCCGGCGAGGCATGGTCGCATGCGGCTTCGCCGCGGTGAGCGTCCCAGGCCTCTCGCTCGAACAATACGGGGCGAAGGCCGGCGCGCGACCATTCCTTAGTGGCGCGAACCCGAAGTTCGCATCACAATTGCCGCGAGCCGATTGCGAACTTCGGTTCAAAGCGGCACTAGTGTGGCGGTTCCGAAGTCCGCCTCATTCTTGCAGCGAGTCCGAGATGCGGACTTCGGAACCAAAGCCACACTAGATTCAATAGGTTGCTAGTGCCCTTCGATTCCGAAGCTCGCAAACGAGCGTGCCGCAGAATGATGCGAACTTCGGAATCGGGGCACTAGAATGATAGAGTTGCCAGTGTCCTGCGTCGACAGGAGTTGAACTATGGATAGCTCGCCTCACCCCGCTGCGACCCACCATCTGCCGTCGTTCATCACCGCGCCCGGCGAAACCGACGTGCTGATGGTCGTTACGGCCGTCATCCTGGGGATTTCCGTTCTAGGGTTCGGGCTGGTGTTCTTTCGTTTGCACTCCCTGCCCGAGCGCATGGCGCACCGGTCGCACAAGCTGCAGTTCGAGATCGTTGCCGTCCTTTGCCTGATCTCCCTCTTCACGCACATGCACATCTTCTGGATCATCGGCCTGCTGCTCGCGTTCATCGACATTCCCGACTTCGGTTCGCCGCTCCGCCGGATCGCGGGATCGACCGAGAAAATGGCCGGGCTCAAGCCGGGCGAGGGCTTGGTCGACGTACCCTATGAGGCCGGTAGCGCAATCAAGCCGAGCGATCGCGGCGCTGAGCCGCCCATGTCCGAGGAAAAGACGCTCTCAGGCGACGGCCGAGGCACGGTGGTGACCCGGCCGGAAATCGTGCCGGCGCAGTAAAAAGGAGCCGGGTCATGCTTGAAATCCTCCTCTGCTCCTTGGTGACGATTGTTCCCGACTATCTGTTCCGCCGCTATGGCCAAGGCAAGCGGCTCGGCCGGGAGATAACCCTCTTTTCGGTGTGGTTCGAATTGAGGTGGGGAATAACGAGCTGCCTCATTCTCGCCGTCTGCCTGATCACGGCGATTTTCTATAATCATCCCTCCACCACCAACGTCACGCTGTTCTTCCGGACCGTCCCGATCGTTCCGGAAACGATTGGACGCGTTGCCGAGATCTACGTGGGAATGAGCGGCGAGGTGAAGGAAGGACAGCCGATCTTCCGCTTGGACAGCTCGAAGCAGGAAGCGGCCGTCGAAGCCGCCCGGCGCAAGATCGCCGAGGTCGACGCGGAGATGACCGTCGCCCGCGTGGACGTGCAGAAGGCCGACAGTCAGGTCGAG
>Ga0153928_1000229_pt1 | contig 29115 bp, 27 predicted proteins | sample TSNJ012MetaG_FD_106656 | JGI IMG/M metagenome (GOLD analysis project Ga0153928, IMG submission 106656) | Attine ant fungus gardens microbial communities from New Jersey, USA - TSNJ012 MetaG | ecosystem: Host-associated > Fungi > Mycelium > Unclassified | place: USA: New Jersey, Wharton State...
ACGGCTTTTGCCCCAGGCCGGCGTCGGCGATCACCGCGCGCATCTCGGCCGCGCGAATCTCCGAGCCGTAGCTGCTGCGCCGGCCGCTGTCGCCCATGCCGGAGAGATCGATCGCCGCCACCCGGTAGTGGCGCATGAAATAGGGCGCGATGAACGCCCACCAGTGCGCGTGCGCGCCGCCGCCGTGCACGAACAAAAGGCCGCGCCCGCGCAGCGGTCTGTCCTCGGCCCACAGGAGATAATGAATCGGGCAGCCGTCGACGGTGACGAAGCGCGATTGACGCGGCTGCGACACGGCCCAACGGAACCACGCGGGCGTGGGCGCGCGGACTTGCAGATACTCGGCGGGAATGCTCAAACAAACACCTCAATGTTAGTTCTGATTCGTCATGCTCCGCGAAAGCGGGGCACCCAGTAAGCACAGGTCGTAATTCTATTTGGAAGACCTGTGATTACTGGGTGCCCCGCTTTCGCGGGCGATGACGACCGCGAGGTCATTATCGCCTTCCCCCAACGTATCCTACAATACAACATCGATCGCGGCCGGGGTGCCGGGCGGCAGCGGGCGCGGGTCGACCTCGACGATGCCGTCGCGCAGGCGCAGGCGATAGGTCACGAGCACCTCGGTGAACGGCGGCGGCGCGCGTCCGTCCTCGAGCCGGTACTGAAAGCCGTGCCACGGGCAGGTGACGCAGCCGTCGACGATACGGCCTTCGCCGAGCGGGCCGTTCTGGTGGGCGCACAGGTTGGTGAGCGCGCCGACCATCGTGCCGTCGCGAAACACCGCGATGCGCTCGCCGCCCGGCGCCGCGACGATGCGGGCGGCCTTGTCGGGGATCGCGTGCGGCGGCCCGACGGGAATCCAGCCGCCCTCCCCGCCCGCGCTGTCGCGGTCGCCCGCCCGCTCGCGCCGGCCGGCGACGAGATGCAGGCCGGCCACCCACAGGAAGGCGCCGCCGATGAGCAGCGGCCCGAGCGGACCGCGGCTCTCCTGCAGGGCGCCGAGCGCGACATGCATCACCACGACCCCGTAGGCGAGGTAGACGAGCATGTGCATGGCCTTCCACACCGGCGGGGTGAGAAAGGCGAGCCAGAAATCATGACTCGTCGCCGCGAGCAGCAGCAGCACCGCGAGCGCGGCGATGCCCAGCGTCTTGTAGGGAAAGCCGATGAATTTGCCGTAGGCCGCCGTGTTGGTGAGTTCGTTGGCGAGCCCCGGCAAAGCGTCTTGCACTGCAAACCATTCGAACACCGACCAGCCGTGCACGGCCGCGATGAGGAAGGTGAGCACGCCGAAATGGCGCCGGTTGTAGAGCAGCGGCAGGAAGCGCGGATCGAGCCGCGTCAGCGGTCCGATCGAAAGAATGACCGTGAGCATGATGAAGGCGCAGGAGCCGAAGGCGTCGATGCGCAGGTTGATCCAGGCCGGATAATCGGCGGGTGGATGGCGCCAGGCGGAGACCGCCATGAAGCCGCCGATATAAAGCGCGACCGCCGCCAGCAGAATGGCGTCGTAAACGACCTTCTTCCGGTTCCACTGGACGGCGCGGAAACCGGCGCTCATGACCGGTGACCAGTTATCAGTGACCAGTCACCAGATGCCAACCCACTGGTCACCGGTTTGTGGTCACTGGTCACTTCCTTCGGCGGCGGCCGGAGCCACAGCGCCATGGCGAGGCCGAACAACACCAGCACGAGGAGCACCGGCCACAGCGCGCGGTGAACGGCGCGATGGGCCCGCCTCATGGCGGCCCGGCCTTGACCCAGCGCCGGAGCACGTAGGGCCACAGGATGACGGCGCCGGGCACAAGCAGCACGCGCGCGCCCAGCGTGACCGGCGTGCCGAAGGGCAGCACGCGGGAAATACCGAACGTCACGAACGCGAGCGCGGTGACGGCGCCGGCAAGAACATAAAGTGCGATGACATCCAGGATGATCACGGCTGCTGGGGCGAAATGACTTTTCTTCGATTCGTCATCCCGCTCTCCTTTTTGCTGAAGCATGATCTTTTTCCGAAAACCGGCACCCACTTTTCGGGATCATGCTCTCACTGATACTCGATGGTGATCTTCTGCACGCGGTCGTCGGAATAGCGATCGACGAACTTGAGGAAGGAAGAGAGCAGCTTGCGTTCGTCTTCCGCGTCGGAGGAGCGCACTTTCGCGGCAATGCCTTCCTCATCGGTTCGCCGCAGTTCGACCGACCCACGGTACGCCTTGTGCTTCCAGCGGGCATGATCGCGCGCCTTGCGGCCGACGCGCGTGTAAGTGCCGCGGCCCTTCTCGCGGATGGCCTCTTCCTTGGCGACGAGCATTCCATAAAGCCGCGTGCGCTGGCGCGGCACGATCTCGACGAGCTTCATGACAGCCCCCTGCGTGGCGGTAACCGAAGGGTGCACCATAGCCGATTCCGGAAGCAGTCGCTTTTACCTCCCCTCAGGGGAGGGTTTACTCCCGTGACAGGCCCTTGGCGGCGAGTTCGTCGAGGTAGTCGCGCCAGTAGGCGTCGTGATGACGCCCCAGGTCGAGGAAATATTCCCAGCTGTAGATGCCGGTGGAATGCATGTCGTCGAAGAGGAGGCGCACCGCGTAATTGCCGATCGGTTGCACTTCGAGGATCGCCACATATCTCTTGCCCGGAACGGTCTTGCGTTCCTCGGGCGCATGGCCCTGCACCTCGGCGCTCGGGCTCTTGACCCGGAGGTACTCGGCCGGCAGGGCGAAGCTTTCGCCACCCTCGAAGGCGACGGTGAGCGTGCGGCGGTCCTTGTGCAGCCGGATTTCGGTCGGCCAGGGCCGCCCTTGGTTCGCCTCTTGGGTCGCCATCAGGGCCTCACGGATGCGGTGCCGGCTCCCTTTCCCGGGACTTCTTATGCTATTGAATGGGGCTCAGTATCATCTTAACGAATGCGGCGCGAGACCGCAGGAGACCGCATGAACTTCGAAGCTGCCGCCACGCTCAGGCCGCGACCGCTGGTCGATCCGTTCGCGCGCGCGATCACCTATCTGCGCGTGTCGGTCACCGACCGCTGCGATTTCCGCTGCGTCTATTGCATGGCGGAAAACATGGTGTTCCTGCCCAAGCAGGACCTGCTCAGCCTGGAGGAATTGGACCGGCTGTGCAGCGCCTTCGTCGCCAAGGGCGTGCGTAAGCTCCGCCTAACCGGCGGCGAGCCGCTGGTGCGCCGGGGCATCATGACGCTTTTCGCCTCGCTCTCGCGCCATCTCGCGGCCGGCGCGCTCGACGAACTCACGCTGACCACGAACGGCTCGCAGCTTTCCAAATACGCGGGCGAACTCGCGGCGCACGGAGTCAAACGCATCAACGTCTCGCTCGACACGCTCGATCCCGACAAATTCCGCGAGATCACCCGTTGGGGCGACGTCGACAAGGTGCTCGCCGGCATCGACGCCGCTCAGGGTGCCGGGCTCAAGGTCAAGATCAACGCGGTGGCGCTCAAGGGGGTCAACGAGGACGAGCTCGCGTCGCTCCTCGAGTGGGCACACGGGCGCGGCATGGACCTCACCATCATCGAGGTGATGCCGCTCGGCGACATCGAGGAGAGCCGGCTCGACCAGTATCTGCCGCTCTCGATGGTGCGCGCGCGCCTTTCCGAGCGCTTCACCCTCGAGGAGATCGACTACCGCACCGGCGGCCCGGCGCGCTACGTGCGCGTGAAGGAGACCGGCGGGCGGCTCGGCTTCATCACGCCGCTCACCCACAATTTCTGCGAATCGTGCAACCGCGTGCGCGTCACCTGCACCGGCACCCTCTACATGTGCCTCGGCCAGAACGACGCCGCCGACCTGCGCACGCCGCTGCGCGCCTCGGAATCAAACGACGCGCTCTACGCGGCGATCGACGAGGCGATCACCCGCAAGCCGAAGGGCCACGACTTCGTGATCGACCGCCGCCACCGCCGTCCCGCGCTCAAGCGCCACATGAGCGTGACGGGCGGATGAGCGGACGACGGCGGACGGACGACAGCAGACAGAAAGAAATAATTATCCGTCCTCCGCCGTCTGTCGTCCGTCGTCCGATTACAGCTTGGTCCTGTTGCGGATCATGAAGGTGTCGTAGGTGTAGTCCGCCACCTGCCACCACAGATACTCCTCGCCGCGGAAGGCGGTGATCGATTCCCACACCTTCTTGAAGTCCGCATTGGCCGCCGAAGTCTCGGCGTAGACCTCGTCGGCATGTTTGAGCGAGGCGTCCATGATCGATGGGCTGAACGGCTGGAGCACGGCGCCGCCGGAGATCAGGCGCTTGAGCGCCGCCGGATTACGCGCGTCGTATTTCGCCATCACGTCGACGTTGGCGTAGGCCGCCGCGGCCGTGACGATCGCCTGATAGCTCTTCGGCAGCTCGGCCCATTTGGCGGTGTTGATCATCAAGTGCAGCGCCGTGCCGCCCTCCCACCAGCCGGGGTAGTAGTAATATTTTGCGACCTTATAGAAGCCGAGCTTCTCGTCGTCGTAGGGGCCGACCCACTCGGCCGCGTCGATCGTGCCCTTCTCGAGTGCCGGATAGATGTCGCCGCCGGCGAGCTGCTGCGGCACGCCGCCGAGCTTCTGGATGGTGCGTCCGGCAAACCCGCCGATGCGGAACTTCAATCCGACGAAGTCCTCGGGAGTCTTCAGCTCCTTGCGGAACCAGCCGCCCATCTGGGTGCCGGTGTTGCCGCTGACGAGCGGATAAATATTGTATTTTTGCCCGAACTCGACGAACAGCTTCTGGCCGTCGGCGTCCATGAACCAGGCATTCTGCTGGCGCGCGTTGAGCCCGAACGGTACCGCGCAGAACAGCGCGAAGGTCGGATCCTTGCCGACGAAGTAATAGGCGGCGGTGTGGCACGCCTCCACGGTGCCGTTGGTCACCGCATCCATCGCCTGCAGGCCCGGCACAATCTCGCCCGCCGCGAAGGTCTGAATCTGGAACTTGTTGTCCGTCGCCTCGGCGACGAATTTGGCCACATCTTCCGAGGCGCCAAACAACGTGTCGAGCGACTTCGGGAAGCTGGAGGTGAGGCGCCACTTCACCTCGGGCATCGATTGGGCGACGGCCGGCATGGCGACGGCGGTGGCGGCGGCGCCGAGGCCGGCGGCCTTGAGAAATTCACGACGCTTCATGGAACGTTCCCCTCTTTTATGTTGGGAGCGCGGCCTTGGGTCATGCGGCCCGCTTCAAATGATGGTTTAATGCCCGACATTGGCGCCGTGCAAGATGAATCCGGGGGCAAAGCCTCGCAATAAGCCCGCCGCTATCAGGCTTCGATGACGATTTTGGGCGGCGGACGCCCCTGCCCGCCCCCGCCAAGCTGTTCGTGCACCCGCTCGGCGATGCCCCGGAAAATCGCGGCATGCGCCCCGTCTGGATCGGTCGCCACCACCGGGCGGCCGGCGTCGGAGGTCTCGCGGATGGCAAGGTCGAGCGGCACCTCGCCCAGGAACGGCACGCCCAGCCGCTCCGCTTCGTGGCGCGCGCCGCCGTGGCCGAAAATATCCGAACGGCCGCCGCAGTGCGGGCAGATGAACGTGCTCATGTTCTCGACGATGCCGAGCACCGGCACGTTGACCCGGCGGAACATGGCGATGCCGCGCCGCGCGTCGATGAGCGCGAGGTCCTGCGGGGTCGACACGATCACCGCGCCCGCGAGCGGCACCTGCTGGGCCATGGTGAGCTGGGCATCGCCGGTGCCGGGCGGCATGTCGACGACCATCACATCGAGCTCGCCCCACTCGACCTCGCGCAGCATCTGGGTGAGCGCCGACATCACCATCGGGCCGCGCCAGATCATCGGCGTCTCCTCCTCGATGAGGAAGCCGATCGACATGACGGAAAGCCCATAGCCCGACATCGGCTTGAGGCGCGTGCCGCCGATGGTCTGGGGCTTGCCGCGTATCGCGAGCAGCTTCGGCACCGAGGGGCCGTAGATGTCGGCATCGAGCACGCCGATCTTGAGCCCGAGCGCGCGCAGCCCGAGCGCGAGATTGACCGCGGTGGTGGACTTGCCGACCCCGCCCTTGCCGGAGGCGACCGCGATGATCGCCTTGACGCCTTCGGGCGCCTGGGCCGGGCGCGGCCCCGCCTGATGCTGCGCCCGCGCCGCGGCGGCCGGCGACGTGCGCCCGACCGGCGAACCGCGGGCGCCACCCGCGGCGCGCTCGGCGGTGAGCGCGACCAGCGCGGACGTCACGCCGGCAACGCTGCGCACCGCGGCTTCCGCCGCCTTGCGCACCGGCTCCCACGCCGGCACCGCAGCCGCGTCCACCGTGAGCGAGAAGAACACCTTGCCGTCGCTCACCACGACGTCGGAGAGCACACCCGTCGCGGGCAGCGGCCGGCCGTCCGGCGCCTTCACCTCGGCCAAGCGTTCGAGCACTTCTTGCCGGCTGGGCACGATCTCTCCGTCACATGCGTCTCTACATAGTCATTGCGAGGGAAGCGAAGCAATCCAGGGCGACGCACGATGCCCTGGATTGCTTCGTCGCCCCGCGGGCTCCTTGCAATGACGGCACGAGCGGCGGTTGACGCCGCGGCAGCAGTCGGCACATTGGCCGGGAAATCACACACGCGGCGGCACGAGCCGCCTTGCAGGAGGACATGATGGCGAAAGTCGCGTTTCTCGGCCTCGGAGTCATGGGTTATCCGATGGCCGGGCATCTCAAGAACAAGGGCTCTCACGAGATCACTGTCTACAACCGCACGGCCGCCAAGGCGCAGGCCTGGATCAAGCAATACGGCGGCAAGAGCGCGCCGACCCCGAAGGAAGCGGCGCAGGGCCAGGACTTCGTGATGTGCTGCGTGGGCAACGACAACGACCTGCGCGAGGTGACGACCGGCGCGAACGGCGCGTTCGCCGGCATGGAGAAGGGCGCGATCTTCGTCGACCACACCACCGCCTCGGCCGAGATCGCGCGCGAGCTTTCCGCGGCCGCGAAGAAGACCGGCTTCGACTTCGTCGACGCGCCGGTCTCGGGCGGCGAAGCAGGCGCGCAGAACGGCGTGCTCACGGTGATGTGCGGCGGGGATGCCGGGCCCTACGGGCGCGCCGAGCCGGTGATCGCGGCCTATGCGCGCATGTGCAAGCTGCTGGGTCCGGCCGGCTCGGGCCAGCTCACCAAGATGGTCAACCAGATTTGCATCGCCGGGCTGGTGCAGGGCCTCGCCGAAGGCATCCACTTCGCCCAGAAGGCGGGATTGGACATCGAGGCGGTGATCGCCACCATCTCCAAGGGCGCGGCGCAGTCGTGGCAGATGGAGAACCGCTACAAGACCATGGCGGCCGGCAAATACGACTTCGGCTTCGCGGTCAACTGGATGCGCAAGGACCTTTCCATCTGCACCTCGGAAGCACGCCGCAACGGCGCGCACCTGCCGGTCGCCGCCCTGGTTGATCAGTTCTATTCGGAAGTGCAGAAGATGGGTGGCGGCCGCTGGGACACGTCGGCCCTGCTGGCACGCCTGGAGCGGTGAATTTGTAGGGCGCAATAGGCCGAAGGCCGTATTGCGCGGCATTCCTTCAAGCGGCGCAATACGCGGCTTCGCCGCTATTCCGCCCTACGACCGTGCCCAATCTTCGAACATCAGGCGTGGCACGCGGGCAAATTCGCGCTCGTTCGCGGTCACCAGAAGGGCGCCGCGGCGGCGCGCCTGTGCGGCAACAAGGATATCGTACGGCCCAATCGGTGTTCCCGCGCGCTCCAACTCTGCGCGGATATCGCCCGCTTCCTCAGCGTCCGCCGGCTCGAACGGGAGAACCTCGATCGGTCCCGCCAAGAAATCAGAAATACGCTGCACATTACGTTCCGGCCGCGCGCTCTTGGCCGCGCCATAGCGGAGTTCGAACAAAACAATGGCCGAGATCGCAAGCGTATCCCCGGTGGCGATTGCAGTTTCGATCCGCGCGAGCACCCCGGAGGTCCGCTCGTTAAGGGCGGAGATGACGGCGTTGGTATCGAGGCAGATCATTCCGGGAAAATCTTGCGCGGTGCCGGATTCGGCGGCTGTTGCCTTCCCTCGGGCATGAAGGGCTCGTCGCGATATTCGTCGAGCTTGGCGAACCAAGCCTTCACGTCGAAAGGCGTTGCGACCGGTTCGAGCAGCACGCCGTGTCCGATGCGGCGCACGCGCACCTCCGTTCCCGGCATCCGGAATTCCTTCGGCAGGCGTACGGCTTGGCTGCGACCGTGCTTGAAGAGCTTGGCGGTTTTTCCCGTTTCGGCCATGCGTCACCTGATATCTATCAATCGGTAGATACCACGTGATGGCGCGTTTGGCAAGGACCCTGACCCGTCTTTGACACGCCCAGACTGTGAATTTTTCATTCAAACTTCGGCACCCTTTTCTCGCGGAAGGCGGCGACGCCCTCGATGAAATCGCGGCCGCGGCCGGCCTCGCACTGCAGGTCGCGTTCGAGCGCGAGCTGGGCGCGCAGATCGTTGCCGCCGCTTGCGTGCGCGGCCTGTTTGATCAGGCGGAACACGGCGGCCGGGCCGGCGGCAAGCCGCGCGGCGAACGCCATGGCGTCGGCCGCAAACGTCGCGTCGTCGAATACTTTGTAGACGAGGCCCATGCGCTCGGCCGCTTCCGCCGGCACCTGATCCGCCGTGAGCATGAGGGCAAGCGCGCGCTTCGATCCGACGATGCGCGGCAGCAGCCAGGTGCCGCCGGCGTCGGGCACGAGGCCGATGCGCGCGAACGCCTCCTGCAGATAGGCCGAGCGCGCGGCGACCACGATGTCGCAGGCAAGCGCGATGTTCGCCGACGCGCCCACCGCCGGGCCGTTGAGCGCGGCGAGCGTGACCTTGGGAAAATGATAAAGCCGCTCGACCAGCGGGTTGTAGTCGCGGTCGAGCGCGGTGCCGAGGTCGAGCGTGCCGTCCGGCGCGCGCAAATCTTCGGTGAGATCCTGCCCGGAGGAGAACGCGCGGCCCTCGCCGGTGAGCACCACGGCGCGCACCGCCGGATCGCGCTCCGCCGCGTCGAGCGCGGGGCGCAATTCGGCGTGCATAGCCGCGTTGACCGCGTTGAGCTTGTCCGGCCGCGCCAGGGTGATGACGAAAACCCCCTGCCCGGTCGCGGTGCGGATGGTTTGCGGCATGGTCGTGCTCCGCGTTGTTCGATCACGCGCGCGCGCTCGGACGCGCGGACACCTGCGCGTGCCAGCGGTGCAGATTGACGAAGCTCTCGGGCACGTCGATCTTCGCCGGCTTCATGAAATCGACCGAGACGAGGCCGGTGATGTCGGCGACCGTGAAGTGGTCGCTGACGATGAACAGGCGGTCCTTGAGCTCGCGGTCGAGCAAGGCGAGAAAATCGAGCGCGCGTGGCTTGTTCGCCTCGCCCCACGCCGGAATCTGCTCCTCCATGCTGCGCATCGCCGGATGCAGGTGACGGAACACGGCGGAGACCTCGGCATAAAGGTTAAGCTCCACGCGCCGGTTCCACATTTCCACCAGCGCCGCTTCCAGCGCGCCACGGCCGAACAGCGGCGGTTCCGGGCGCAGCCCCTCGAAATAGCGGCAGATCGCAATCGACTCGGTGATGATCGCGCCGTCGTCGAGTTCGAGCACGGGGACCCGCTGCAGCGGATTGATCGCCGCGAAGGCTTCGGTCTTGTGCTCGAGCGCGCCGAGGTCAAGGGTTTCGAGCGGCACCTCGATGCCCTTTTCGGCCAGGAAGATGCGCACCCGCCGCGGGTTGGGCGCGCGGCCGCCATCGTAGAGTTTCATATCGTCCCCTGTCGGTCTGGGCCGATCATGGCGGAAAACGGACGGTCGAGCGAGCGCATCGGAAGCGCCGGAACCGCTCGCGAAGCCAACCGCAAAAAGCGCGTCGACGCCATCGGACTTGTGGACGGCCGGATGGTCTTCGTCACCTACGCCTTGCGGGGCAACATCGTTCGCATCATATCCGCCAGAGGAGCGGAGCCACATGAAAAAAGAAAATATCACGAAATTTAGGCTCAATCCAAAGAAGCCGACAAGGCGGCGCAGGTGTTGCTCACCGTCATCGCCAAAGATCGCGACGCAGTGACCCGCGCGCTCGCACGCGAGCGGCGTTAGAACCGACCTTGGATCGCTGATCACCGATCCCTGCTCACTGATACCTGTGCTTCGCGCGCCAGTCGGCCGGCCGCTCGAAACGCGAGGACCAGACGCCGCGACCGGCGTTGCGCGCCGCGCGCTCCTCAAGCTCGTAGGCGCCGTAGGCGACGGCGTGCCCGCCCGCCACCATGGCGGCGCCGAGGTCCGCGCCCTCGACCGAGCATGAAGCGACCGTGCGGCCGTAGCGGTCCTCCTCGCGCGCGCGGCAGGCGACCGGCCGATTGGCGATGAGCGTGCGCAGCACGCGGGTTGAATCGATTCCGCAGCGCCAGGGCCGCCCCCGGCGGAAGCAATATTGACGATATTCCGGCGCGTCGATGCCGGAGAGCCTGATCTCCACGCCCGCGACCACCAGGCTGTCACCGTCGATCACCCGTGCCGCGCCCACGATCTCGCCCGTCTCACGCTTGGCAAACCAGCCGGCGGCCGCAATCCCGGCAAGCGCCACCGCGACCAACGGAAAGACGCGCACGTGACGCGTCACCCGGGCGTAGAGCGCGTTGACGCCCTGTTTGCGGTGTCTGTCGTGAGACGGGAAGGATCCGTTAACCACCGCCCTCAGCCCCGCCTTAAGGTTTATGGGAGACTTTTACCCCGAATTTTCCATTCCTCGGATACGGTCCTGCATGAGCCTCTCTCCCGGCGAGGACCGCGGCGCATCGGCCGAGAACGCAACCCTCGACCGCCGGCGCGCCGCCGCCAAGCGCGTGCGCGAAGCGCGCGACCGGCTCACCTCGACCACCGGCACGCGGCCGGCATTCGACTACGAGCTGCTGCGCCAGTTCGCGCAAAACCGGCTCTCCGCCTCGCTCGCGATCCTGCTGCTCATCGCCACCATCGGCTTCCTGTCGGGCCTGTGGACGGGACCGCTCGCCGCTGCCGTTTGGACGGTCGGCGTGCTGGCGATTCACACGGTCATCATTGCGCTGTGCCGCCGGCTGCTCGCCGAGGCGCCGGCGGGCGTGAGGATTTCGGCGTGGCGCGCCCGCTTCGTCGTCACCGACCTGTGCTTCGGCGTCGCCTGGGCGCTCAATGTCACCTTCATCGTCGAGCAGGACTCCGGCTCCGGCACGTTCATGCTGTTCGTCATGCTGCTGGTGGTCGCGGTCTCGAGCATGCTCGCCTCGACCCTGCCGATCGCCATGTTTGCCGCGACCGTGCCGGTGACGACGGCGGTCGCGCTGGAGCTGGTGCTGCGCGGTGACGTGCACGACTACATCCTCGCCGCCATGGCGGTCACCGCCCAGGGCTATTTCACCATGCTGGCGCACCGGCTCTATTCGACGACGCTCGCGACGCTCGAGGCGCGCGCGGAAAAGGACGCGCTGATCGGCGAACTCGAGCAGGCCAAGGCCAAGTCCGACGAGGCGCGGCGCCATGCCGAGACCGCGAACATCGCCAAGTCGCGCTTCCTCGCGCAGATGAGCCACGAGCTGCGCACGCCGCTCAACGCCATCCTGGGCTTTTCCGAGGTGATGAAGAGCGAGGTATTCGGGCCGCACGCCGTGCCGACCTACAAGGAATACGCCGGCGACATTCACAACTCCGGCCAGCACCTGCTCAACCTGATCAACGAAATCCTCGACCTCTCGCGCATCGAGGCCGGGCGCTACGAGCTTAACGAGGAGGCGGTGCTGCTCGCCGACGTCGTTGAGGAATGCCACCGCCTGCTCAAGCTGCGCGCGCGCACGCGCGGGCTCGTCATCCACGAGGTGTTCGAGCCGGAGCTGCCGCGGCTGTGGGCGGACGAACGTGCGGTCCGGCAGATCGTGCTCAACCTCCTGTCAAACGCGATCAAGTTCACGCCGCAGGGCGGCGAGGTCTGGCTCAAGGTCGGCTGGACCGCGTCGGGCGGACAATATCTCACGGTCAAGGACACCGGCCCGGGAATCCCCGAGGACGAAATCCCGGTGGTGCTCGCGTTGTTCGGCCAGGGCTCGAACGCGATCAAAACGGCCGAACAGGGCACCGGGCTCGGGCTGCCGATCGCCAAGAGCCTCGTCGATCTGCACGGCGGCACCTTCACGCTCAAATCGAAGTTGCGCGAGGGCACCGAGGTGATCGTCACCTTCCCGCCCGAGCGCGTGATGGCGGCGCTGGGACCGCTCTCGGAACCGGGCCCCGCGCTGGCGCCGTCCGCGCAACAGGCGGCGGCGCGCCACGACGGCATCGCGCGCGCCGGCGATCGGATCACGAAGGCGGGAATTTAAGCGGAGGACGGAGGACGGACGACAGACGACGGACAAATATACGCCGTCCTGATATTCCGTCCTCGGTCCTCCGTCGTCGGTCGTCCGGTCAGCGGTTGCCGTCGTCGCCGCGCTGCTCGAAGCGCCGGTGCCAACCGCCATGCCGGTGATGGTGGCCGAAGCGCGCCAGGATGCGGAAGCGGTTTTTCTGCGCGTCGTCGAGGCTCTGATAAAGCGGCGCGGCCGCATCGGCGATCTGCTTGAGCGCGGCGCCGCGCCGGCTCATGGCGTCGGCGACGCGGCGCAGCCGCTCGACCGGGTCGGTCGCCGGTTGCTGCTGCCCGTCCCCCGCGGCCTGACGGGCCTGGATGCGGTCGATCCGGTCCTTGGCGGCCGCGCGCACCGCCTGCTCGAACGGCGGCCAGTTCTTTTCCTGGTCGGGGCGAAGCTCGAGCCCGGCGTGAAGCGCCGCAATCCGCGCGTCGGCGAACGCCTTCATGTCGTCGACGCTCCATTTGCGGTGCTCGCCGCCCATCATGAGCGCCCCGCCGAAGCGATGACCGCCACGCTCGCCCTGGGCAAAATCCGGCCCCCGGCGCGGACCCGGTCCGCGATCCTGGGCCATGATCACCGTAGTGCCGGCGAGGGCCACGGCCCCTACCGCCACGACTGCTGCCTTCCACATACTCTTCTCCTTGAGAGGTGCCCGATGCCTCCTGCGAGGCGGGCGCGTCGCCGTGCCCTACAAACACGAACCGCGCTTTATTCCTGCGGGTGCCTGTAGGTAGCCCGCATGGAGCGTAGCGGAATGCGGGAGCATCCCCGGATTTCTGCCCGCGTGGGCGGGCGCCCCTCCGGGCTACGGCTACGGCCCTCATGCGGGACTACAATCGCCGGCTATGCCCCGATAAAACCTCACCATTTGACGCAAAACGTCACGTTTTCGCCGCCGGTTCCCGCTGCAATCGGCCGGTGCAGTTGAGGGGACCATTGGGACGGACAAGCCGCCGGCGATGGGCCGGCGTGCTCGCCGGCTGTTTTGCCGTGGCCGGGCTCCTCCTCGGCGCGCCTTTTGCCGCAGCTTTGGCGGCCGGCACCGAGATTGCGGTGGAAGGAAACCACCGCGTCGAGGCCGACACCGTGCGCTCTTATTTCCATGGCATTCCGGGCGAACGGCTCGACGCAGGCAAGATAGACGATGCGCTCAAGGCCCTTTACGCCTCCGGCCTGTTCACCGACGTGCACATCCGGCAGGCGGACGGCCGGCTGATCGTCACCGTGGTCGAGGCGCCGCTCATCGGCAAAGTCGCCTTCGAAGGCAACAAACGGGTGGAGGACAAGCAGCTCACCGGCGAAATCCAGTCGAAGGCGGGCGGCACCTTCTCGCGCGCCACGGTCCACGCCGACGTGGAACGCATCGTCGAGGTCTACCGGCGCGCCGGCCGCTACGACGTGCACGTCGATCCGAAGATCATCGAACGGCCGAACAACCGGGTCGACCTGGTGTTCGAAATCAAAGACGGCGAGAAGACGGTGGTCCGCGAGATCCACTTCGTCGGCAACCGCATCTATTCGGCGCGGCAGCTGCGCGACGTGATCAAGACCAGCGAAACCAATATTCTCAGCTTCTTCAAGAGCACCGACATCTACGACCCGGACCGGATCGAAGCCGACCGCGACCTGCTGCGACGATTCTATCTCAAGCACGGCTATGCGGACGCGCAAATCGTCTCCGCGGTGGCCGAGTTCGACGCCGCCAAGAAGGGATTCGTCGTCACCTTCACGCTCGAGGAAGGCCAGCCTTATCGCTTCGGCGCGGTCGACATCCAGTCCAACGTGCGCGACGTCGATCTGGCGTCGCTGCGGGCGCGTCTCAAGACGCGCGCGGGCGACACCTACAACGCCGAGGCGGTCGACAAGACCACCGAGGATCTCGGGATGGAAGTGTCGAAGCGCGGCTATGCCTTCGCGCAGGTGCACCCACGCGCCGACCGCAACGACGAGGCGCGGCTGATCAACCTCGTCTATGTGATCGACGAGGGGCCGCGCGCCTACATCGAACGCATCAACATCCGTGGCAACGCCCGCACCCGCGACTACGTCATCCGGCGCGAGTTCGACATCGCCGAGGGCGACCCTTTCAACAAGGTGCTGCTCGACCGCGCCGAGCGGCGGCTGAAGAATTTGAACTATTTCAAGACGGTGAAAATCACCAAGGAGCCCGGCTCGGCGCCCGACCGGGTGGTCGTCAACGTCGACGTCGAGGAGCAGCTGACCGGCGATTTCTCCATTTCCGGCGGCTATTCGACCGTCGACGGGTTGATCGCCGAGGTGAGCGTGGGCGAGCGCAACCTGCTCGGCACCGGGCGCGCCGTGAAGACGTCGGTCACCTACGGCGAATACACGAAGGGGATCGACATGAGCTTCATGGAACCCTATTTCCTCGGCACCCGCGCGTCGGCGAGTGTCGACGTGTTCGGCAAACAGACCATCGCCAACGACTATCAATCGTATGGCACCGCGACCTACGGCGCGAGCTTCGGCGTGGGAATGCCGCTCACGGAAGAGATGGGCACGTCCTGGCGCTATTCGCTCTACAACCAAAACCTCACGCTCACCCCGGCGCTGCTCGGCTGCTATCCGCTCGACAATCCGCCGCCGGGATGCACGAACGTCGGCGCAGCGTCGCTCCCGGTCAGACAGGCGGCGATCAGCGGCCCCGCCTGGGTCTCATCCGTAGGCAACACGGTCGCCTACGACACGCGCGACAACAAAAAGAGCGCAAAGAGCGGCGTCTACGCCGAGGTCAAGCAAGACCTCGCCGGCGTGGGCGGCGACGAGAAGTTCCTGCGCACCACCGGCGACGTTCGCTACTATCACGAGGTCGCGCCCGACATCATCGCCATGGGCCGGGTGCAGGGCGGCTTCGCCACCGGATTGGACGGCCAGCAAGTCCCGTTCATGAACAGCTTCTTCGGCGGACCGCAGATGGTGCGCGGGTTCGCACCCAACGGTTTCGGCCCGCGCGACCTCACGCCGGGCACCACGATGGACAACATCGGCGGCACCAAATATTTCGTCACGACCGCCGAGGCGCAGACGCCGATCCCCAACCTGCCGTCCGACTTCGGGCTCAAGCTCGCGGTGTTTGCCGACGCCGGCAGCGTCTGGGGCTACGGCGGGCAGACCTATTTCCCGAGCTTCGGACAATCCGTCCAGGTGGCCGATTCGACCTTCATCCGCTCCTCGGTCGGCGCCGGCCTGGTGTGGGATTCTCCGGTCGGACCGTTGCGCATCGACTATGCCTTTGCTCTGACCAAGACGAATTACGATGTGCTCCAGCCGCTCCACTTCGGATTCGGCGGCTTCTGAGGATCAGGGATCAGGGGTCAGGAATCAGGTATCAGGGATCAGGGCCCGATCCCTGATGCCTGAAGCCTGATCCCTGATTCTTGGAGGTCCCGTGCGCCGGCGTGTGCTGTGGAGCTTGCTGGTCGGCCTCGCGGTCGCGCTCATCCTTCTCATCGTCCGGCACGACGCCGGCACCATCGACGCCCTCGACGAGGACTGGGGCGCGCTCGCCTACAAAATCGTGCTGCTGGTCGTGGCGGGAAGCCTGGTGCTCGCGCTGTTTCGCCATCGCTTTGTCGAGGCGCTCACCGCCGCGCTGGTGTGGGTGGTGATCGCACTCGCCCTCGTCGTCGGCTACACCTACCGTGCCGACCTGCGCGAGATTTCGGACCGCGCGCTCGCCGAGTTCATCCCCGGCCGGCCGATCTCGCACGGGCGCACGGTCGAGATCGCACGTGGCCACGCCGGCGACTTCCAGGTTGCCACGCAGGTCAACGGCACGCGCGTGCCGATGGTGCTCGACACCGGCGCGAGCGCGGTGGTGCTCACCCAGGACGCCGCCAAGGCCGCGGGGCTGCCGCTCGAAATGCTCGCCTATACGGTGGCGATCGACACCGCCAACGGCCGTACCCGCGCCGCCGCGGTCACCCTTGACCGGCTCGGCGTCGGCACCATCGTCGAGCATGCCGTGCCGGCCCTGATCGCCCAGCCGGGCCAGCTCAAAACCAGCCTGCTCGGGATGACCTTCCTCAATCGGCTGGAGAGCTATTCGGTCACCAGCGATCGGCTGATCCTGCGCGCACACTGAGGCCTGCGATGCCCGGGCGGAGGGCCTGGTTCCTCAAGCCATCGTGAAAATCGTGAAATGGCGCAACCAGCGGCTTTATCAAGCCGGAAATCTTCACTAAGATAGCCGCAACTTCGCGTCGCATAGGCCAGATCGCGGGTACAAACCATGGACAGGACCCCGTCGGTACCAAGCAGCACCGTGATGCCGCTCGCGGATGTGCGCCCCGAAGGGCCCCGGCCGCGCAGCCGCCCGGTCGTGCGCATTGACCTGCTCGGGCCGATGCGGGCGACGACCTATCTGGGGGAAAACATTCTTCCCCACGGCAACCGCGCGCGCGCCGTGCTCGGCTATTTGTGCCTCGCCGCCGGGGAGCATGTGCCGCGCGCCGAACTCGCGCACCTGCTGTGGGACCGTGTGTCGAGCGCGGCGGCGCGCACCAACCTGCGCCAGGCGCTGCACGAACTCTCGACCTTCTTCGGCGACTTGGCGAAGGAACTCATCACCACCGGCCGGAACGTGGTCAGGCTCAACACCGAAGCCTGCTGGGTCGACGCGCTCGCTGCGCTGGCGCTCGACCCGGCCGCGGACGACCTGCCGCATGGCGAACTGCTGGCGTTGTGCCGGGGCGAACTGCTCGAGGATCTCGACGGCGCGAGTGCCTCGTTCGACCGCTGGCTGGCGGGCGAGCGGACCCGGGTGAGCGGCCGGCTGCAGGCGCTGCTCGAAAGCGAGCTCAAAAGAACGGAGACGAAGAGCAACGCCGCACGCGCGTTGACGCGCGCGCTCGCGGGTCTGCGCGAGCGCGCCCGCACGCACCGGCGCCGCAGCGAAAGATGGGAAACCGCCGTGCGGGCGGAAGCAGGCGAGCCGGCCGCACCCGCGGACGATGCGGCGGAACGCGCCGTCCTGCCCTCCGCTTCCGCGCAGGCGCGCGACCGATTGCGGGTCGGCGTGCTGCCGTTCCTCGCCCATGCGTCGCAACGGGAGGAGAACCTCGCCTTTTCGCTCAGCCAGGAAATCGCGGCGGCGCTCGCACGGTTTCGCTGGTTCGACGTGATCGCGCCGATCTCGCTGCGGCCCACCCCCTCCACGCGATTCGTCGACGAACGCCACCTCCGGCGCATGGACCTCAATTATGCCGTCGACGGAACGGTGTCGGGCAACGGCAAGCAGGTGCATATCGAAGTGCGGCTGATGGAACTCGCCGACCATGCCCGGCCGGTCTGGCGCGAGTGCTTCGACCTGCGCGTCGGCGAACTGCACCGGCTCAACGAGCTGGTCACCACCCGGATCGTCGGCCGCATCGATCCGGTCATTCTGTTCATCGAGGGACAGCCGAACCGGCGCGAGCACTACGGCGCCACCGGTTTGCTGCTGCTCGCCATTCCCCTGATCTTCAGCATGGAGCGCAAGAAATACGAAGAGGCGGGGCGGCTGATCGGGCGGGCGCTCGAAATAGAACCGGACAACGCCATGGTGGCCGCCTGGGCGGCACATTGGCACCTCTTCTACGTCGGTCAGGGCTGGTCGCAAAACGTCGAACGCACCCAGCAAATCACCCAGGAGTTCGCGCTCAAGGCGATCAAGCTCGATCCCAACAACGCGGAGGCCTTGGGCATCTACGCTCACATTTGCTCGATCGTGGACAAGGATTTCGATGCGGCTCTTTATTATTTCAATCGCTCGCTGCGGCTCAACCCGAGCCTGGCGTTCATTTGGGCGCTGAGCGCCGCCACCTATTCCTACATCGGCAAGCCGGAAATCTCGCTGCAACGATTGGAACGCTACGGCGAGCTTGCGCCGCTCGATCCCCATTACTCGTGGTTCGAACACCTCTACACCATCGCCTACACCTTCAAGGGAGACTACGAACGCGCCGTGATCGTGGGGCGGAGGTGCACCAAGGAAACTCCGGATTTCGTGGCAGGGTACAAGCCGCTGGTCGCCTCGCTCGGGCATCTCGGCCGGCGCGACGAGGCCAGGCCCTACGTGGAAAAACTGTTGAGCCTGGATGCGAAATTCACGGTCCAGCACTTCGGCAATACCTATCCGTTCAAGCGCGCGGAAGACCGCGAGCGCTACATGCAAGGGTTGCGTCTGGCCGGCGTCCCCGAGCGGTGATAGCGTCCTCGAACCGGCCGGCCGGCGAGCAGAATGCGCCGGCAGGCCATGCACCGCGACGGTGCAACGCTTCGTGGGCAAAGAGCGAGACAGGCGCATCAAGGCCGCAGCAAAACGCAAGTATTTCGGTGCTCCCGAGGAAGCGGCGCGCGCCACCGTGCCGTCGCGCTCCGGGCGGCCGCGGCTGCGCATCGCCGTCTCGTCGTTTGCGGCAAGCGGCTCCGAGCGAAGCGAGAATTTGGCCTTTGCCCTGGGGCAGGAATTTACCGCCGCGCTCGGTCGCCTGCGCCAGGTCGACGCGATCGCAGCGCCGTCACGCAATTCCAGGCACCCGGCCGGGCCCGTTCGCGAGCATCAATTCCGTCGCCTGCGTCCCGACTATCTGGTCGACCTGACGATCTTGGAAAACGGTCAACAGAGCGAGATCGCGCTTCGCCTGCTTGATCTGCGGGGAGACGCCCAGGCGATTTGGGCTGCGCGGCTCGATCCGAGCAACTGCGGCAGGAGTAGGATCGACCGACTTGTTGTCACGGATATCCTCGGACGCATCGATCCGACCCTCTCGCTCGGCGAAGACGAGGTGAAGCCGCGCGCTCGACATGGAGCAACCACCTTCCTCCGGCGCGCCATACCGCTGATGTCCAGCATGGAGCGGGGCAAATTCCGGCAAGCGGGACAACTGATTAACTTGGCACTGGAAGTCGATCCCGACGATGAGGAAGTCGCGGCGTGGGCGGCACGCTGGCATTACTTCAACATAACCTTGGGCTATGGGGTGCACTCAGAGCAGGAATTTACCAAGGTGCGGGACCTCGCCCTGCGGGCAATGAAGCTAAACCCGGACAATGCCGACGCGATCGGAGTCTATGCACACTACTGCGCATTCCTTGGAAAAGAATTCGATACCGCTCTTCATTATTTCGACCGCTCTTTACGCATCAATCCTGGCTTGCCGTTCGTCTGGGGATTGAGCGGATTGACCTATTGCTACATCGGCGAACCAAGGACGGCTCTGGAACGCTTGGACCATTACCGCGAGCTCGCGCCGTTCGACCCGTACATATCCTGGTTCGAGCTCATTTATGCGATCGCTTATTTGTTCGACGAGGATTACGAGCGCGCCGCTATCGCCGGTCGGCGACCGGTGGACGCATTCCCCGACTTCGTCAACGCCTACAAGCCGCTGATCGCCGCGCTCGGTTACCTCGGCCGGCGCGAAGAAGCAAAGCCGTATTTGGACAAGATGTTACGGCTCGAGCCGGGCTTCACGGTCGAGAACTTCGGCGAAGTCTACCCTATCAAGAAGGCACGCGACCGCAGGCGCTACATGGACGGCCTGCGCCTCGCAGGGGTTCGCGAGCGGTGATATCCTGAGCCCGTGACGCGCCGCCGGCGTGTGAACCGGGTCGGCAAGGCACCCAGTCATCATAGGACCGCACCGTGGCCCAGCAGCAAAATCGGCCCGCTACGACCGGATCGACGCCCGGCCCGGGCCGGCTGCGCATCGCGGTGTCGTCGTTTGCGGCAAGCCGCTCGGAGCGCAGCGAGAATCTGGCCGTTGCCCTGGGCCACGAATTTACCGCGGCGCTCGGGCGGTTGCGCCAAGTCGAGGCGATCGCAGCGCCCTCGCCCAATTCCGCGTTCCCGGTCGGGGCTGTTCGCGAGCATCAATTTCGTCGCCTGCGCCCCGATTATCTGGTCGATCTTACGCTCTCGGAGAGCGGTCAAGATATCGCAATCAACCTTCGTCTCCTTGATCTGCGAGGAAACGCGCAGGCCGTCTGGAATACGCGTCTCGATCTGAGCGACTGCGGCAGCAACCGCATCGAGGGACTCGTTGCTGCGAATATCATCGGACGCATCGATCCGACGATGCCGCTCAGCGAAGACGATTCAAAGCCGCGCGACCGTCATGGAGCGAGCGGCTTCCTGCGGCGCGCCATCCCGCTCATGGCCAGCAGGGAGCGCGGCAAATTCCAACAAGCTGGACAGCTTCTAAACTTCGCGCTGCAAATCGATCCCGACGATGCGGAGATTGCGACATGGGCGGCGTGGTGGCAGCATTTCAACATAACTCTGGGTTACGCGCAGCATTCACATCACGAACAAGTTAAGGTCCGCGATCTTGCGCTCCGTGCGCTCAAGTCAAATCCGAACAATGCCGAGGCGCTCGGAATATATGCGCACTCCTGTGCGTTCCTGGAAAAAGAATTTGACAACGCTCTCCACTATTTCGATTCCTCTTTACGCATCAATCCAAGCTTGGCTTTTACCTGGGGATTGAGCGGCCCCACCTACTGCTACATCGGCGAAGCGAGGACGGCTTTGCAACGGCTCGACCATTACCGCGAGCTGGCACCGTTTGACCCGTATATGTCCCTGTTCGAGTTTTTTTATACGATAGCGTATTTGTTCAACGAGGATTACGAGCGCGCCGCCACGGTTGGGCGGCGCAGCGTCGAGTCGTTTCCCGATTTCGTGAACGCGTATAAGCCTCTCCTTGCCGCGCTCGGCCACCTCGGCCGGCGCGAGGAAGCGAAACCGTATCTCGACAAAATGTTGCGGCTCGAGCCGGGCTTCACGGTTGAGAACTTCAGCGAAGTCTATCCGATCAAGAAGGCACGCGACCGCAAGCGCTACATGGACGGCCTGCGCCTGGCCGGGGTTCCCGAACGCTAGACCCCTTCTCCGCGCCGGCTGTCCCGATGTTTTGCGCTGCTGCTAGGTTGCGTGCACTCGCGTGCCCTCCCGAGGACTCCTTCCGTGCACTTCACCGCCAGCGACGGGCTGCGGCTTAGCTACTACGTCGACGACTTCACCGACCCGTGGACGAAGCCCGCGACCTTGCTCCTGCTGCACGCGGCCATGGGCCATGCGCGGCGCTTCTACGCCTGGGTGCCGCGCCTTTCGCACCATTACCGCGTCGTGCGCATGGATCTGCGCGGGCACGGCTCCTCGCAGGTTCCGCCGGCCGAGCCGCCGCTGTCGATGGCGCGGCTGGTGGCCGACGCGCGCGAGCTGCTCGATCATCTCGGCTGCGCCCAGGCCCACATCGTCGGCAATTCGGCGGGCGGCTATGTCGCGCAGAACCTCGCGATGAGCGCGCCGCAACGGGTGGCAAGCCTGATGCTGTTCGGCTCGACCCCCGGGCTCAAGCACAGCCAGGCGGCGACGTGGCTGCCGCGCGTCGCCAAGGAAGGCCTGCGCAACTTTTTGGCCGACACGATCTCCGACCGCTTTCCGGTCGAGCGCACCGATCCGCGCCACATCGAATGGTTCCTCGACGAGGCGGCCAAGAACGACGTCGCCTACCTCGCCCGTTTCATCGGCCTGATGACCACGCTCGATTGGAGCGACCGGCTGCACGAGATCAAATGCCCGACCTTGATCGTTTATCCGGGCGCCGAGACCGTCGGCTCTGCCCGCGCCTACGACGCGATGGCCGCGCGCATCCCGGACGCCGAGGTGATTTCGTACGAAGGCATGCCGCACAATATTTGCGACAGCCTGCCCGACCGCTGCGTCGACGACGTGCTCGCGTTCCTCGACCGGCGATTTAGCGGAGCTGCTAGGTCAAGGTGAACGCAAACCTGATCGCCACCGCGAGCAGGAACAGGCCGAACGCGATCTCGAGCCGGCGGCGCGACAGCGCATGCGCCAGCCGCGCGCCGTAAACGGCGACGAAGCTCGATACCGGCGCCATCAGCACGAGCCCGATGATCGAGACGAAGCCGATCGAGAGCGGCGGTAACTCGGCTTGGTAACGCAGACCCGCGAGCGCGTAGCCGAGAGTGCCGGCAATCGCGATCGGCACGCCGAGCCCGGCCGAGATCGCCACCGCATTGTGAATCGAGCGGCCGTAGAGCATCAGGATGGTATTCGACACCGAGCCGCCGCTGATCCCGAGCAGCGAGGAGCACAGGCCGACGAAAAACCCGTAGAACGTCATGGTGGTCCGGCCCGGCAATTCGTCGGCGATGCGCCAGCTCTCGCCCCCGAACAGCAGCTTGATCGCGATCAAGCTGATGATGACCACGAAGGCGACCTTGAACACGATGCCGGGCGCAAAGGCGGCGAGCAGCGCGCCCAGCCCGACGCCCACCACCGCAGGCAGCGCCCACAGCCGCACCACCTCGCGGATGCCCTCGCCGCGCGCGCGATGCGCGCGATAGGAGCGAATCGTGGTCGGCACGATGATGGCGAGCGAGGTGCCGATGCACAGCTGCATGCGCACCTCTTCCGGCACGCCGATGATGCGGAAGACCTCGTAGAGCGCCGGCACGATGATGGCGCCGCCGCCGATGCCGAACAGCCCGGCGAGGATGCCGGTCACGATGCCGCTGACGAGAATGGCGGCGGCGAGCCAGGCAAGCTCCCCGAGCGGAACGTTGAGAAACATTTTTTATATCAGGCGGCGACCGTGAGCGCTGGAACGTCGGCGGGCAGGAAAGATAACGCATCCGCGACCACCGCGACACCGGCGCCGGGCCTCGTCGCGTGCGTTGCCAGGTGGCGCCGGAACGCGCGCGCCCCCGGCATGCCGTTGAACAGGCCGAGGACGTGGCGGGTGATGGCGTGAACGCGGGTGCCGCGGGCAAGCTCGCGCTCCACATAGGGCATGAGCAACGCGAGCGCCGCGCGCGCTGAAGCGGCGGGAGCCGGCGCACCGAACAGCAGCGGATCGATCGCGAGGAGCCGCCACGGCTCGCGATAGGCGGCACGGCCGAGCATGGCGCCGTCGACGTGGCGCAGATGGGCGGCCGCCGCTTCCACCGTCGCGATGCCGCCGTTGACGACCACCGTGAGCCGCGGGCGCGCGGCCTTGAGGCGATAGACGCGGGCGTAGTCGAGCGGTGGCACGTCCCGGTTCTCCTTGGGCGAGAGCCCGTCGAGCCAGGCCTTGCGGGCGTGCACGATCAGCGCGTCGACGCCGGCGGCCTCAACCGCGTCCGCCATGGCGTCAAGCGCGGCTTCGGGATCCTGGTCATCGACGCCGAGCCGGCATTTGACCGTGACCGGGACGCGCACCGCCACCTTCATGGCGGCGACGCACTCGCCCACCAGCGCCGGCTCCTTCATCAGGCAGGCGCCGAAGCGGCCGTCGCGCACCCGCTCGGACGGGCAGCCGACGTTGAGGTTGATCTCGTCGTAGCCGAGGTCGGCGCAGATGCGCGCGGCCTGCGCAAGCGCCCGCGGGTCCGAGCCGCCGAGCTGCACCGCGAGCGGATGCTCGGCCGGATCGAACGCGAGCAGCCGCGCCCGGTCGCCATGGATGACCGCGCCGGTGCCGAGCATCTCGGTATAAAGCCGCGCCCGGCGCGTGAGCAGCCGGTGGAAGAACCGGCAATGCCGGTCGGTCCACTCCATCATCGGCGCGACGCAGAATTTATGTTGCTGATTCACTTGCATTTTGCCGCAGTCCCAACGCGCCCCTTCTTACCCGATCGCGTAAGGCTTTTCTGCCCCGTTCGCGGCCTTACCGCCGAGGGCCACTGCCGAATCGCCGCCGTGACGATGCCCCATGCGGGAGCGGACGGATTATACTACCGCTCGACGGCGGGTTTCGGTGAGCAAACGCCAGGGGCCTCGGTTTCAATTTCACTACCGCTGTTGCGAAAAACGGCAGCAAGCTCGCAACTTCTTACGGTTCCAAAAACTTGTTGGTCTCAAGGGTTCGATATTGTTGGTCGTTATTTTTGACTTCCAACCCTCGCAGCCCGCCTTTTAGTACGAAACAACAATCTCCCAACTTAAGATTTTTATCGACTGTTGCACGAATATCACAGCCATATGACCTCAACGCGTATATAGAAAATCTGTCATAAACGGCCTACACCGGGGGGCGTGGCCATGTTGAGGCGATTGTCTGCAGCAGCAGCCGCGCTGTCATTGTCGTTGTTTTCAGGCTGCGCCATTCATCCGCTGCCCGAGGATGTGACAGGGGTCGATACTGCGGGTATCGTGAAACAAATCCGCTGTGAAACACGGAACGCTGCCCGAAATTTCATATTGGCAGAGCTCCGAAGATTGGCCGCAGACCTCCCAGGAAGCCCCGGGGATCCTATCGCGAAGCAGCTTTTGGCGCAGTACGAAGTCGATCAGGACTTGATGAGCACGTTCGGACCGAATCTTTTCCCCGGACCAAATTATGTTCGAGTACGGCAATATTTTAATGCGGTCTATGACGCTGCTGTCGCGTACAATTTTGACCTTACCATGACCGAAAGCAACAATCTGGGTGCAAACGCCAACTTCCTCGGGCCATGGGCGGCTAAATTCACCCTTGGGCTCATGGGGGACTTCAACCGTGCGCGGACGAATCAGCGAACATTCACAATAAGCGACCAGTTTAGCTTCCTGCTAACGGCGCTGAACACGCCGAGGGGTCCTGAACGCCAGCGGTATTGCGATGGCCACATCGCGCTCGGCCCGAATTACATTTATCCGATCGTCGGCCGAATTGGTATCGATGAAATGGTGAATACCTTCTTTCAACTGAGTTTCTTTGAAAATCTGGCAGCCGAGCAAGGTAAACCGGGGGCCGGCGGCGCTCCCGCCATAGCTGACAAGCTGACTTTCACGACTACGATCGACTTTACCGGGTCGCCTAAAGTCGTCTTTGCTCCAGCTGCCAAGGGTTTCCAGATCACGGACACTTCGCTGACGGGATTCGTGAACCGCATGGACACCCACGTGGTCACGGTTGGGCTCGCCCTCGACCCGAAGGGAGTCGTGGCTGTTACGTCGCTCAGGGGTTTTGTCTTTTCCGGCCAAGGGCTCGCCACGCGGGTTGCCGGCCAGCCCGGCCCCGCTCCGGTACTTGTGTTAAACCGCGTTACCGCTACAGCCACGAGCCCCGCCGAGCGGCTGGCCCTTCAGATGGTCGATCAACTCAAGAGTCGCGAAGTACAGCTGATACCGCCACCCCCATAAGCGAGGAGAGCTCCCATGGCAAAGCGGGCATCGAAGTCGAAGAAGGTCACGTCTCGGCCCGGAAAGAAGAGGCCGGTTAGGGCCAAGCAAAGAGTGGTCAATCCCTTCCGAGGTGGCGATCAGTTCAGAACCCGTCGGACCAAGGCAGCGAAGTCGAAGAAGGCCGCCCGTCCGCTCGGCCGGAAGAAGGGCGCACGTAAAATAACGAAAAAGTCAGTCAGGCCGTTGCGTGGCGGCAATCAATTCAGAGTCGCTAGAGCCTCGAAGGTGGTTGATCCCTTCCGTGGCGGCGATCAGTTCAGAGTCCCAGAAGAATCAAACGAGGTCGATCCGTTCCGCGGCGGCGATCAATTCAGGACCGCTAAAGCTTCCAATGTGGTCGACCCCTTCCGTGGCGGCGATCAGTTCAGAGTCCCCCCGGAAGAGGAAAGTTGAACAAATCTCCACCAGTATTAGGCTGACACGGGTCGAGCGGCGCTCCAGCGATAAGCGCCAATCCCCAAGGGAGAAATTTCATGGCGAAGCAGACATCGAAGCCGAAAAAGACGCGGAAGAAGAGCGCACCTAAGAGCCGTAAGAAGTCGCCGTCCGCGAAGCGCTCTCGCGTTGTCGACCCCTTCCGTGGCGGCGATCAGTTCAGGGTGTGAATAGTCCTCTACGCTGTCGAAGGCCATTGTCAAATCGATCGTGGCCGTAAGGGGCACAGGTACTTGCCCCCAGAGCGAGTCGCCGCGACCGAACGGGCCAACGAATCGGCTCGCTCGGCCGGACAGCGAGAGTTTGCACCGCAGTGCAGCAACGGCAGCCGCCCGCGGATGACAAACCCCGCGACCTGCGCGCATGAAGCCAATGGCGCTTCGCCGGCCAAATTGTTATACTACGTAACAATGATGCCATAGTCCTATTGCCCAGGAGGGCGGCCCCATGGCCCGCATCCTCGACTACATCCTCAACGGCCGACGGCGTGTCAACGCCGTCCCCGACAACCTGCTGCTCCTCGACTACCTGCGCGAGGTGGTCGGGCTCACCGGCACCAAGACCGGCTGCGACGGGGGAGAGTGCGGCGCCTGCACGGTGCTCGTGGACGATGAGCCGCGCCTCTCCTGCCTCACGCTTGCCGCGAGCGTCGCCGGCCGGCGCCTCGATACGGTCGAAGGGCTCGGCCGCGACGGGCGCCTGTCGGCCGTGCAGCGCGGCTTCCACGAGAAGCTCGGGGCGCAATGCGGCTATTGCACGCCCGGCTTCGTGATGGCGTCGGCCGGCCTGCTGCGGCGCAAGCCGCACCCCACCGAAGACGAAATCCGCGAAGCGCTCGGCAGCAACATCTGCCGCTGCACTGGTTACGTGAAAATCATCGAGGCGGTCAAATACGCGGCCGAACTCACCGCGCAGGGAGTTGAGCCGTGAACGACGTCGCGCGCGTGCATGCGATCGGCGGCTACGTCCCCATGGTGGACGGGCCCGAAAAGGTTTCCGGGCGCGCGAAATACACCGCCGACGTCATCCGCCCGGGCGTGCTCGCCGGGCGTATCTACCGCAGCCCCTACGCGCACGCCGAGATCCTCGACGTCGACGTAAGCGCGGCCGCGCGGCTGCCGGGCGTCAAGGCGGTCGTCACCGGCGCCGACTGCGACAAGACTTTCGGCGTGCTGCCGATCGCGCGCAGCGAGCATCCGCTCGCGCGCGAGCGCGTGCGCTACAAGGGCGAGCCGGTGGCGGCGGTCGCCGCGGTCGACGACGCCACCGCGCGCAAGGCGATCGAATTGATCCGCCTCACCGTGCGCGAACTGCCCGCCTATTACACCGCCGTGGCGGCGCTCGCGCCCGACGCGGTCGCGCTGCACGCGCAGCGGCCGCACAACATCGAGCGTGACGTGCTGTTCGAACTGGGCAACGTCGCGGACGGCTTCGCCCAGGCCGACCTGGTGCGGGAGGCGACCTACAACTGCGCCGAGGTGTGCCAGAACCAGATGGAGATGCACGCCGCGCTCGCCGAATACGACGCCGAGCGCGAGCGCATCACCGTGCACGCCTCGACCCAGGTCCCCTACTACGTGCACCTGATGCTGGCGCGCGTCCTCGACATGGACATGTCGCGCATCCGGGTAATCAAGCCGCACGTGGGCGGCGGCTTCGGCGCCCGCACCGAGGCGCTCAACGTCGAACTGATCACTGCGCTGCTGGCGCGCAAGGCCGGCGGCAGCGTGCGCACCGTGATCACGCGCGAGGAAACCTTCATCACCCACCGCGGGCGCCCGGAGACCGACATCAGGCTCAAGATCGGCATGCGGCGCGACGGGCGCATCACCGCGGTCGAATGCGAATGCGACCAGCGCGGCGGCGCGCACAGCGGCTACGGCGTCGTGACCATCCTCTACTCGGGCTCGATGCTTTACGCGATCTACGACCTGCACAACGTCAAATACATCGGTCGCCGCGTGCTCACCAACACGCCGCCGTGCGGCGCCTTCCGCGGCCACGGCACCGTCGACGTGCGCTTCGCCTTCGAGAGCCTGCTCGACGATATGGCGCGCGCGCTTGGCCTCGATCCGTTCGCGGTGCGGCGGGCGAATTTGCTCACCGCGCCGACGTTCACCGACAACGACCTGATGGTGAACAGCTACGGCCTGCCCCAATGCCTCGACTGGGTGGAAGCGGCGAGCGGCTGGGGCGCGCGCCAGGGCAAGCTTGCGCGCGGCAAGGGCCTCGGCATGGCGTGCTCGCACTACATCAGCGGCGCATCGAAGCCGGTGAACTGGACCGGCGAGCCGCACGCGACGGTGAAGCTCAAGCTCGATTTCGACGGCTCGATCGTGCTCCTCACCGGCGCCGCGGAAATCGGCCAGGGCTCCTCGACCGTGCTGGTACAGACCGTCGCCGAGGTGCTCGGGCTCGATCTCTCCCGCATTCGCATCGTCAGCGGCGACAGCGACGTGGTGCCGAAGGACAACGGGTCCTATTCCTCGCGCGTCACCTTCATGGTGGGCAACGCCGCGATCGAAGCGGCGCAGAACCTCAAAGCGCTGCTGGTCGCGGCGGCCGCGCGCAAGCTCGACGCGGAGCCGGGCGACGTCGAGTGCCTGGGCGAGGTTTATCGCGCCGGCGCGCAGGACAAGGGACTGACGTTCCATGAGGTGGTCACCGCGGCGCTCGCCGAGAACGGCACCATCACGGTGACGGGAAATTATTCGACCATTCCCGAGTCCCACGGCGGCAAGAAATATCGCGGTGCCGCGATCGGCGGCACCATGGGCTACAGCTACTCGGCGCAGGTGGTGGAGGTGAGCGTCGACGAGGAGACCGGCGTGGTGAGCGTCGACAAGGTGTGGGTTGCGCACGACTGCGGCAAGGCGCTCAACCGCCTCACCGTCGAAGGCCAGGTGCAGGGCTCGGTGTGGATGGGCATGGGCCAGGCGATGAGCGAGGAGGCCGCCTATCACGACGGGCTGCTCGTCACCGGCAACATGCTCGACTACCGCGTGCCCACCATTTTCGATTCGCCGCCGATCGAGGTCGGCATCGTCGAGAGCAACGATCCCTACGGCCCGTTCGGCGCCAAGGAAGCCGGCGAGGGCTCGCTCGCCGCCTTTCTGCCGGCGCTCACCAACGCGATCGCCGACGC
>Ga0153928_1000230_pt1 | contig 28861 bp, 24 predicted proteins | sample TSNJ012MetaG_FD_106656 | JGI IMG/M metagenome (GOLD analysis project Ga0153928, IMG submission 106656) | Attine ant fungus gardens microbial communities from New Jersey, USA - TSNJ012 MetaG | ecosystem: Host-associated > Fungi > Mycelium > Unclassified | place: USA: New Jersey, Wharton State...
CTACACGGACGTGCTGGTGCTCCAGCAGTTCCGCTCGCCGGAAGAAGTCGCGATCTACTACGCCGCCGCCAAGACCTTGGCGCTGGTGGCGTTCGTGCATTATTCGGTCGCCGCCGCCACCACGTATAAATTCACCGAGTATCACGTGCGCGGCGACCGCGCGCGGCTCGCCGCCTTCGTCGCCGAATCCATCCGCTGGACGTTCTGGCCGTCGCTCGCCGCGACCGTCGCCATCCTCGTGCTCGGCCGCGTGTTCCTGTGGCTGTTCGGGCCGCGCTTCGTCGACGGCTACTCGGTGATGTTCATCCTCGCGCTCGGCCCGCTGGCGCGCGCCGCGATCGGACCGGTCGAACGGCTCCTCAACATGGTCGGCGAGCAGCGCGCCTGCGCGCTCGTTTATGCCGGCGCCTTCGCTTTCAATTTCATCGGCTGCCTAGTGCTCATTCCGCTGTACGGCAGTCACGGCGCCGCCATCGCCACCGCGGCGGCGGTGCTGGCGGAGTCCGTGCTGCTGTTCGTGGTGACGAAACGGCGGCTGGGATTGCACGTGTTTATTTGGCCCGGAAGTAGGATGGGTTGAGCCGGCGCCTTCCGCGGCGAAACCCATCGATGGGTTTCGCTCCGCTCAACCCATCCTACGCCCGCTCTCGCAACAGCCTTCGGATCACCTTCCCGGTCGTGGTCATCGGCATCGCGTCGATGAAGGCGATCTCGCGCGGGTATTCGTGGGCGGAGAGATGCGTGCGCACGAAGTCGCGGATGTCGGCGGCGAGCGCGTCGGAGGGCGCGTGTTCGGGCTTGAGCACGATGAAGGCCTTGACGATTTCGGTGCGCACCGGATCGGGCTTGCCGATCGCGGCGGCGAGCGCCACCGCCGGATGGCGGATCAGGCAATCCTCGATCTCGCCGGGGCCGATGCGGTAACCGGCCGAGGTGATGACATCGTCGTCGCGGCCGACAAAATGGAAATAGCCGTCCTCGTCGACGATGCCCTGGTCGCCGGTCGTCATCCAGTCGCCGATGAACTTGTCGCGCGTCGCGTCCGGGCGCTGCCAATATTCGAGAAACATCACCGGATCGGGCCGGCGCACCGCGATCTGGCCGAGTTCGCCTGCCGCCGCCGGGCTTCCGTCCCGCCGGATCACTGCGACGTCGTGGCCGGGCACCGGCTTGCCCATGGCGCCGGGCCGCGAGACGCCCAGCATGGCGCAGGAGGCGAGCACGAGGTTGCACTCGCTCTGGCCGTAGAACTCGTTGATCACGAGGTCGAACGCGGCGCGGCCCCATTCGTAGGTCTCGGCACCGAGCGACTCGCCGCCGGAGCCGAGGGTGCGCAGTTTCACGTTGTAACGGCCGCGCGGGCTTTCCGCGCTGCGCAACATGCGCAGCGCGGTCGGCGGGATGAAGGCGTTGCGCACGCCGGTGCGCGCCATCAGGGCGAAGGCCTCTTCCGGATCGAACTTGTCGAAACGGCGCGCCACCACCGCCACGCCGTGATGCAGGCTCGGCAGCAGCACGTCGAGAAGGCCGCCGGCCCAGGCCCAGTCGGCCGGCGTCCAGAACAGATCGCCCGGCTGCGGGAAGAAATCGTGCGGCAGCTCGACGCCCGGCAAATGCCCGAGCAGCACGCGGTGCGCGTGCAGCGCGCCCTTGGGCTGGCCGGTGGTGCCCGAGGTGTAGATCATCATCGCCGGATCGTCGGGCGAGGTCCGCTCCGGCGTGAAGTCGGATGACGCGCGCGCGATCGTCTCGTGGAAGGCGAGCGCGCCGTCGGCGGCGCCGTCGACGCAGAGCACGAGCTTCAGGTCCGGCGTCTCGCCACGGATCTCGGCAATCTTCGCGGCGCCCATCGTATTGGTGATCAGCGCCGCGGCGCCGGAGTTCTGCAGGCGATAGGCGAGCGCATCGATGCCGAACACCACAGCGATCGGCAGTGCAATCGCGCCGAGCTTGTAGATGGCGACGTGGGCCGCCACCACCTCGGGCGCCTGCGGGAGCAGGATGGCGACGCGGTTGCCGCGCTTGATGCCGTGGGCGAAGAGCACATTGGCGAGGCGGTTCGAGGTCTCGCGCAAGGCGCCGAAGGAAATCTCGTCCGACGATCCATCCGGCCGCACGTGCACGATCGCACAGCGGCGCGGATCAGCCACGGCCCAGCGGTCGCACACGTCGACGCCGATGTTGTAGGCGGCCGGCACCTGCCAGCGGAATCGGCGGTAAAGCTCGGCGTAGTCGCGGATGTCGGGAAGCATCGCTGCGCCTGGATAATCGCAACGTAGTGACGCGACAGCGGTGGGTCCAGGGCGCGCTTTCTTCACCTCTCCCAATCGGGGCCCCATCGGGGAGAGGGAGAAGACCTCACGTCCTCTTCTCGTCAGGGGCGGCGAGGATGAGCGCCCAGAACACCTTGTACTTGGAGCCGGGTGCGTAGACCGCGGCGATGCCCATGCGGGTCGCGCCGCTGAGCAGCATGTTGGCGCGGTGGGGCGGCGAGTCGCGCCAGCCCGAGAAGGCTTCGGCCAGCGTGTGGTAGCCGGCGGAAACATTCTCGGCCGCGACCTTGGCGTCGAAGCCCGACGTCCTGATGCGGTCTTGGAACGGCCGGCCGGCGCTGTGATCGAGCTTGTCGCGCTCCGCCATGATCTTTGCCTGCTCCTGGGCGAGGCGGGTGAGCAGGGGATCGAGCGTCACCGGGCCGAGGCCGTTGTTCTGGCGATAGCCGGAAATCATCGACTGGGCAGCGGCGAGGTCGAGTTCTGCCCCATGTGTCGCGAGGCTGCGGTAGAAGCTCGGTTGGCCTGCCGGCGGCTCACGGTCGCTCAGCAGGCAGCCGGCGAGCGCCAGGGCGAGCGCGACTACGCCCGCGCGCAACCCGATAGCGGCGATTCGACCGATCCCCCTGCCCGCTGCCATACTTCCCCGTCCCTCAGGCATCGCCCGGTTTCGCGACCCCCGCCGCCCCATCCCCGAGCAGGCGCACCTCCCGCTGCGGGAAGGGAATCCCGATGCCGGCGGCACGCAAGCGCTTGAGAATGGCAAAATAGAGGTCGCTCTTGACGATCAGCGAGCGGTCGAAATCGGCCACCACGCAGCGCAGCTCGAACTCGAGCGCACTGTCGCCGAAGTTGAGCAGCATCGCGCGCGGCGGCGGCACATCCACGACCTGCGGGTGCTCATGCGCGCATTCCAGCAGGAAGTCGCGCACTTGTTCCGGGTCGCTCGCGTAATCGACGCCGAGCTTGACGGTGATGCGGCCCATCGTGTTGGCGTGGGTCCAGTTCTTGACCACGCCGGTGATCAGTTCGGAGTTGGGGATGATCACGGTGGCGCGTTCGAATGTCTCGATCTCGGTCGCGCGCACGCGGATACGGCGCACCCAGCCTTCCTCGCCTTTGACCACGATGGAATCGCCGACGCGGATCGGCCGCTCGGCGAGGAGAATGAGTCCCGAGACGAAATTCGACACCACCGACTGCAGCCCGAAGCCGATGCCGACCGAGAGCGCGCCGGCGATCAACGCGATCTTCTGCAGGTCGATGCCGGCCTCCGTGAGCGCGAGCGCAGCCACCGCGATGACGCCGACATAACCGAGGATCGCCGAGATCGAATGCTGCAGGCCGGGCTCGAGGCCGGTGCGCGGCAGGAACTGCCGCTCGAGCCAATGCTGCACCCCGCGGGTGGCCAGGAGGCCGACCAGCAACACGGCCGCGGCGCCGAGTATGGCTCCGAGCGAGATCGTGAGGCCGGCGATGCCGGCGCCCAAGAGCGTGTCGTGCAGCCTTCCGAACACTTCGAAGACGGAGAGCCCGCGCGGTCCGAGCGCGATCAGCACCGCGGAAATCGCCAGCACGGCGGTCACGATGATCGCCAGCCGCAGCAGCGCGGAAATGAGCGTGCCGGCGAGTTCGACGCTGTGCGGGCGCAGGCCGAGGTTGGCCGCGACGGCGCGGCCCGCGGGCTTGTCGGCGACCAGCATTTCGGCGAACAGCCCGTCCACGAACGCGATCGTCAGATACGCGGCGCCCAGCACCACGACGGCGACGACCAGCCGTTCGGCAACGAAACTCGCGAGTCCGATGTAGCCGGCGACAAGCGCGCCGAGGATGAGCGCCGTGGCGATCCAGCCGATCGCCATGAGGCCCGGCGCCGACAACGCGGGTGCCTCGCCGCCGTGCTGCGGCCGCCGCAGGCGGCGCAGCAAATGGAGCAGCAGAATGCCGACGGCGAGCGCGAGGAGCGCGCTGGTTGCGACGACGAGCGCAAGCGGCGCCACCACCTCGCGGTGGACGGCATTGAGGAACACGGCGAGGGCGAGCGCGCGCACCGCCCAGAGGAGGTGGCCGTAGAGTTGCCGCGCGGTTGCGTCCTCCATGGCGGGCAGGCGCCGCCAGGGCTCCTCGGGCGCAAGCACGCCGCGCGCAATGCCGCGGCCGAAACTTGCGGCCGCGACCGCCAGGTTGAGCCCGACCGCGAGCTGGCGAATGGTGTCCGGCAGCAGCGCGTAGGCCTCGAGGGTCGCAATCGCGACGGCGATCGCGACCGGCGCCGGCAGCGCGGCCGCCGTCAGCGACGCGAGCCCGGCGATCGCCTTGCCGAAGCGGCCCGCTCCCGATTTCTCCGCGACCAGGCGGCGGCGCAGCCAGCGCGCGACCCCGACGGCCGCGAGCGCCAATCCAAGCAGCGTCGCGAACGCCGCGCCGCTGCGGTCGTAGCTCGCGTCGGCAACGAACCGCCACCACGAGCCCGCGAGCGAGGCGACGCCGCGCACTTCGTCGGGCACGCCGCGCCCGGCATCGACCCACAGGCCGGTATCGAACACGCTGCGCGCGCGTTCGAACAGTTTGTCGGTGAACAGGATGCGCCGGCGTTCGTTGATGCGCTCGAAGACCTGGCCGGCACGCGTCGCAAGCTGGTGCGCAAGGTTGCCGGCGGTGCCCAAATCGGCAGACAGCGCCGTGAGCCGCGCCCGCTCGGCAGTGACCGCGGGCGGCTCGGCGCGCCCATCGGCAGGGGCCGTGCCGAGGTCCTTGAGCTGCGCCTCGGCGGCGCCGCGCCTGGCGTCGATGTCGGCCGCCTTGGCGAGCAGATCCTGCTGCGCCGCTCCGGCGCGGGCGCGCAATTCCACGAGGGCGGCGCCGCTCGTGCTCTCGCGGTTCGCCGCAGCCTCGATCTCGTCGAGGGCCAGTTTGGCGGCGGCAAGCCCGGCAGCGGGGTCCTTCGATGCGGGCTGCTGCGCCCGGCCGGCCGGCATGACGGCGAGCGCGGCCAGCAACAGCGCCAGCGCGAGCAAGACCCGTCCCGCGAATCGCGCCATGAAGCTCCTCCCCGCCCGGCGGTCTCACGCGCGCCGCCGGCCCTGTCAAGGAAAAGGGCGGGTTCTACCCTCCCCCTTGTGGCCCTTGTGGGGAGGGTCGACCGCTTTCGCGGAGCGAAAGGGGTCGGGGTGGGGGTCGTTGTTGCAGAGCGAGACCGGGGCGAGCGCCTTTATCTGATCCACCCCCACCCCGCCGCCGCGCTACGTGCGACGGCGACCCTCCTCACAAGGGGGAGGGTAAGAGGCGGGCGCGGCGCGGCAAAACGGGATAGGGTTTCCGCAAAGGCATCCAGCCGGAGGAGCAAGCCATGTCGGTTCAGCCGTTGCGCAAGGAAGAGGGCCGCAGCCCCCGCACCGTCGAAGAGGCGCGCGCGTTCGTCGCCTATGTCGAATCGCTGTTCATGCCGTGGAACATCGAGGCGCTGGTCGCGGGCTTCACCGACGATTGCGTGGTTCGCTTCGGCACCGTGCCGGAATTGCGCGGGCGCAAGGCGCTGCGCGACTTCTTCACCGCGCGCAGCGCGCGGCAGAAGAATTATCGCCTCGACAAACAATTCCGCGCGCTCATGGGCGACGTCATCGCCAACGTGTGGAGCGGCGAATGGGAAGACGCCAATACCCGCGCGCGCATGCGTGGCTTCGGCGCCGAGACCTGGGTGATGCGCGACGGCAAGATCGCGGTGTGGGAAGCCGCGTTCAACGTGGCGCGCGCCGATGAGACCGGCGGCGTCGCGGAGATGCTGCGCTGATCAGACGACAGAGGACGGACGACGGAGGACAGAGATTTCTCTTCCGTCCTCTGTCGTCTGTCGTCCGTCCTCCGCTCCAAACACCGAGCGGCCGCCGTAGGAAGGCGAGCGATCGCGTTCGCGCGCGATGAGCGCCGGGACCGAGGGGCCGCGCGCGTGGCGTTCGAGGTTGCGCGCCTGATCGTCGAGGCGCTTGAGCGCGCCGAGTTTCTCCTCGCGGCCGAGCTTCGCCTTGCGCACCGCGGATTTGAGGACGCGAATGGTTTCGTCATAGACCTTGATCGGCACCGGGAACGGGTGGCGGTCCTTGCCGCCGTGGGCAAAGGAAAACCGCGCCGGATCGGCGAAGCGGCACGGCGCGCCGTGCACTACTTCGGCCACCAGCGCGAGCGCTTCGACGGTGCGCGCGCCGACGCCAGGGGTGAGCAGCAGGTCGGGAAAATCCGTCGGCCCGTGCTCGGCCGCGGCCGCGAGCGCTCCGTGCAAGCGCCGCGCAATCACGTCGCTCGCGCGCACGTCGTGGTGGGCCGGCATCACCAGATGGGGCAGCAGCGGCTGCGCGGCATCCGCGCCGGAGGTCCGTTCTTCACTCCCGTCGAGCCGCGAAAACTCGCGCGCGATTTTATCCGGTCCGAGCGCAGCGAGCAGGTCGAGTTGGGCGCGGCGCGAGGCGTCGGCGCGGCGGTCGGCCAGGTTGATGATCTCGCCTTGCGCGAGGCCGTCGATCGCCGCGTGGGGATCGTCGAGGAAACTTGTCAGGCCTTCCGAGAGCCAGTGATAGCGGCGCGCCTGCCGGCGCCCGCCGTTCATGCCCTGCTGCACCACCACCCACTTGCCGTCGTCGGTGACGATGAAGCCGTGCAGATAAAGATCGAAGCCGTCCTGAACCGCGGCGCTGTCGATCTTGGCGACCAGGCGGCTGACGCGCGCGAGCGCTGCGCCGTCAACGCCGGTCTGCGCGCCGATCGCCACGAGTTCCTGCGGCGTCCGGCGCGAATGTTTACCGCGGCCGCCGCAGACGTGAACGCCGAGCTCGTTGCGCAGCGGCGCCAGGCCGCGCTTGAGCGCGCCGATGACGCTGGTGGTGATGCCGGAGGAGTGCCAGTCCATGCCCATGACGGCGCCGAACGACTGGAACCAGAACGGGCTGGCGAGCCGGCGCAGCAGTTCGTCGCGGCCGTAGTGGTGCACGATCGCCTCGGCCGTGACCGCGCCCAGGCGTGTCATGCGGCTGGCAAGCCACTGCGGCACCTGCCCGCCGTGCAACGGCAAATCGGCGCTTCCGGCCCGCTCGGGCATGGGCTGTCCCTTGTGAATCTGTTCACGGTTTGTACCACATCCGAGAAACCGAAAGCAAGGCGGGAACTCGGCACGTTAGGATGGACGGATGCGATTCGAAATTCTGAGCAAGATTTCGAATGTCGAGACGTTCGCGAAGGGGTCGGGCATTCGCGAGCGCGCACGACTGAGAAGATCATACGAAAGAGCTCGATGGCGCAAATGCAAGGGAATCGCTACAGTCCGGCTCCCTGACGGCTCGGTCCATGTAGCCGAGCTGCACTGGTATGAGGCGTCTGGCTTCGGGCGGAAGGAATTCAAGATCAAACAACTGCTTTAAGTCCCATCATGGCAAGATCTGCGCCCAAACAGCTGGTCGTTTGTATCGCTAACAAGGGATATCCAACATCCCTCGAGAGGCGGAAGCTTTACGTCGCGCTCCCCGATCCCGCCGCTGAAAAGCATGGGCTTATGAGGGTAATAGATGAGTCAGGCGACGATTATCTGTATCCGAAAGCATTCTTCCGCTCTGTAGCGCTGACACAGGCGGTTAAAAAAGCCGTGCTCTCCGCGGCCTAGATATAAGCTGTCATTGCATACCGACCTGCGAATACGCGCCGCGGTGTCGCGTCTTCAACGCGCGCCAGTGCTGAAGAAACGGAGGGCAAGAACGTCATGAAGCTGATCGATCTGAGTCGCGAGATTTATCACAAGATGCCGCGGCTGCCGAACCATCCGCCGATCATCATCACGACCTACGGCACCCACGACGAAATTCGCGAGGCGGATGGTTACAAATTTTCGACCGCGACCATGTCGCTCGCGCTCGGCGATCACTCGGGCACGCACGTCGACGCACCGGCGCATTTCGACGCCAAGCCCGGCGCCAAGACCATCGAGCAGATTCCGCTGGAGAGCTTCTTCCTCGACGCCATCTGCCTCGACCTGTCGCACAAGCCGCTCAAGTCGGACATTTCGATCGACGATCTTAAGCGTGCGCGCGACGCCGCCGGCGTCGATATCAGGCCGAAGGACATGGTGCTGCTGGAAATGAATTTCACGCGGCGCTGCCCAAGCCCGGAAGCCTTTCTCACCGATTTCCCCGGCCTGACCAAGGAGTCGGCGACCTGGCTCGGCAAACAAGGCATCGCCATGTTCGGCGTCGAGGCAGTGAGCCCCGGGCGGCCGGGCCGCAACAATTTCGAGGTCCATCACGTCTGCCGCGACCTCGGCTTCACCCACATCGAAGGCCTGATCAACCTCGATCAGGTGGTGGGCAAGGGCCGGTTCAAGTTCATTGGCTTTCCGTTGAAGCTCCGCGGCGGCACCGCAAGCCCGATCCGCGCGGTCGCGATGATCGGGGGATAATCGACCGTTCCCGCGCGTGATGTTGAGGGTGAGGCCAGCGAAACAGAAGATAGGAAAGGGCAGAGCACCGGCGTCCTTGCGTCTTGGCGGGAATGCCCTCACTATTGCGCCGGGCCCTCATGGCGGAGGACATCACGTGATTACCGCCACCGTACGATACAAATTGCCGCCGAATATCGGCTATGCGGCGTGCCGTGAGCACTTTCATAAAATCGCACCCGGGTTCCGTGAGGTGAGGGGCTTGATCAGCAAGCACTTCATCTGGAGCGAAAGCGGTTGGGCGGGCGGCGTATACCAGTGGGAGCGCATCGAGGACGCCAAGGCGTTCTACACCGGGCCTTGGCTCGACGGCATCGTCGAGCGCTATGGCATGAAACCGCAGATCGAGTTCTACGAGGTTTTTGCGCTGACCGACAATGCGCGCGGGAAGGTCGAGCTTTTCAAGGAACCCGTAGCTGCCGAGTAATCCGGGAAGAAATAGGTGATCCGCCGAAGGATACTTGCGGCAGGCAAGTACATTGGTCATGCCGCCCGCGCGGATCCAACATTCGGCCGTGTACGTCGTCAACGGTGACGGTATTTTCGAGCGACTCAATCTCGGGCCCGGCACCGAGTCTTTCTGAGATCATTTTATTTCGATGGAATTTCGTGGCGGTCCCGACAGGGCACGTGATAATGTCGTTTTTTCAATGCGCTACGCCGTGGTGCGGGCGAAAACGGGTGTCTTGAGACGTAAAAGGGATTTCCAGTGCGTCCCGCACCAGTTTTTCATCCTCCATGCGGTGGTTGCGGGGGCTCGCAACAGCCACTACCGCCGACTTCCGACCCTCGCGGTCACGGTACGTTCCTGCTAGATGGCGGCTCCCTCCGGCGGCCCATCGGGTGCTCATACCTTCCGCTGGAGCTGCTGGACTACGGTCTTCCCGATTTCCTCGAGGATGTTGCCGTCCTTTGGTTGCCAGGTCTCACCGGCGCCGGCGGGGGTCGCGACCACTAGCGTCAACTCCTTCACTTTCACCTCCACCTCCTGCCTGATGTCCCGCGCAAAGACGTTCCTCATGGACTGGAAGGTGCCGGCCGGACCATGCGCGTGGCCCTCAAGAACCTGGGGGCCAGAATCCCAGAGCCGCCCTGCCCAGGCCTGCCGCAATTGACGCCCCTCCGGGGTGGATCGCAGCGTGATAACCAAATCCAAAGCGTCCTGAGCGGGCATCCGCCGGACGGCGCGTGACAGCGCCGTCAGCGGCAAGGGGTCCTGCATAATGGTGAAGTCATAGCCGCCCGTGGCCAAACCTAACTTTGGTAAAAGGTCGGCGAACCCACTGGCGCCTGATGTCAAGGAGGAGAACGCCTCGCGCGACAAATACCCTCGGAGGATTTCTATGCGGCGGGGAGACGCGCAGAAGGCCGATGGACGACCCTCCTCCTTCTGGATGCTGCTGCTGTGCGCCGCGTATTTCACGGAGCGCGCGGCGATCGAGAGCGACCTTAGCAGCGCGTTCTGCTTTTCGCGCTCTTTCACAGCGCCGAAACCCTCACCCCAGATGGGAGGCTCTCTAGCCAGCTGCTTAATCTCGCCCCGGACCTCCGGGGGGTAACCCTCTATCGCGTTGCCGCGCGCATATCGGAGCTCGAGCGGATCAGGCGGTTGGGCGCCACCGCTCGCGTAAGCGCGCGCGGAAACGAGCGCAAGGGTCCCCGCCGAACGCGAGTCCGGGTTCGGGCTGCTGGCGGCTTCGCGGACACCCGCAACGAACGTGGGGAGCACGTACAGCAATGCGTCAACGTCGTCGACACCGGGCATCGGGGTGACTTTGATGGCGCCCTCGAGTCTCGATAGCGTCCCCTTCACCGCCGCGCTGTACCCCGGCATCTCATGAAAAAGGACCCATGTGTCCGTCCTCAGCTCCTCGTAGAGGGCGACACTGTGGAGCAAAGATAGAAAATAGCGCCTATTGGCCGAGTTCTCCTCTGCGTGCGGTGGAGGGTCGTCCGGGTCGCCGTAGCCGAGCAGCTTGGCGGCGGCCCAAAGCGAAGTCGTGTCGATGACGCCGATACCCGACCCCGCTGCGCGGCCATCGACATCCTCTACCGGGGGTTTCTGGTTCATCCGAGACCGAGTTGATGCTCGATGAGCTTTGCCGTCACCGCTGCGCCCACCTCCTTCGCGACCTCCCATAGCCACCTCGTGGCCCCCTTGAGCGCGACGGCGATACCTACCCCATCCCCTTTGTCGGCGGCCGCGCGGGCCGACTTGAGGCGATTGATGTCTGCCTCGTGGGCGGGATCGGAGCCGGCCTTCTTCCTGGCCTCCTCAAGGACGCCGTCCATCTCGTCTCTGAGCACGACCAGTTGCTTGACGCTATTGGCGGCCGTGACGTTTCGCATCACCTGATCGGCGGGCACCTGCGCCACCTGCGAGATGTCCCCACCGGCCAGCACGTTCTTCATGATTTGAGAAGTGTCGCCGGCACCCGCGACCTGCTCGATGTCCCCGTGTTGTGAGGTCACATCCTCCATGCTCTGCTTGATCATCCTAACCTCCCGCCTTTGTGGCGTTGAAAAAAATGCCGGGCGTCGCTTTGCCTAGGAACAAATAGTTCCCCGCCTGAAAAGACCGCGATATGACCTACTTCAGTCGGCCGCCCGTTTTACAGGCGTTACACCACAACGTAAGCATATCTCATCCACCTTACACGCAACAATAGACATCGACTTTTCCGGTGCATCCTACACCCGGTTTCCAGCCTCAATGCGGGGGGCGAGCACCAGGCCGCCATCACCGATTTCCGGCACTGATGGCCAGGGCACATTAGCGCTGACCGGTGGTTTCGCAATGGGCCCTCAATGGTCCTGCTTCACGAGCCGGCGTTGGACAATGATGTATCGAGCGAACTGCGCTTGGTTACCCCGTGGCGAGCCGCTCTGCCAGATCCCACTCATCAGATGTATCGATATCAATACTCTCAAATGCAGACAAGTTGATGAACCGCGCCGGAGAGAATGACACCGCTCCCTCGTGGCAAAACCGTTCCCCTGCAGCAACATGAATCCCTCCTGTAATTCGATAGAGGGGCGGAAGGTCTTGGCTACGTGGTTGATTGTGAGGATCGTAGTTGTAGGGCCCCAGCTCAGTCCAAAGGAAGTCAGTTATCTTCTGGACCCCGAGCACGCAGTGGGTTGGCGAGATTGAGGCTATTTCGAGTGCGGTCGAGATGCTATTTGATGATATAAATGGACTCGTCGGATGAGCCCAATACACAATTGTGTCGGACCAAGACGCAAGGCAAAATTCAAAAAGCTCTTGCAAATTTACATTGTCGCCACAGAGACTTTGTGGTCTCGCTTGAAATTCAATGTCATAAGACGCGGCTATTCTTCGCGCTCGATCGTCATCTGAACTCAATCGAATACGGCGAACGCCGGCAGATCTAAGGGCAAGAATTTTACGCTCAACTAAGTTCAGACCGCCTGCAAAAGGCTTGAAGTTCTTGTCAGGTACTCTGCGACTTTGAGACTTTGCTGGGATGAGCGCCGCCACGTCAATCATTATCAATCACCCTAGAGCGTCCATAATTGTGCCTTTCGTAAAGCAAGAGATCGCACTCGTTGGGCTGCAATTGATTACTTCGATGCCTTCGGATGTCAGGGCTACAGCGGCTGAAGCATACGCGGCTTCAACCCGAGCAGCCTCAGGAGCATGAAATCGGGTGCCCGGACCGTAGTAATCTGAGTCAAAATGATTGAGATCATCGGCGCGAGATGTTCCAACAGGGCCGTCGTAATCAGCGTCTGGTATATTGTAGGTCCCGTCTAAGCCGATCAAGCCGATCCGTTTGAGGCCGAGGTAGGCTGCAAGCTGAAGCATGCAAAAAGAGACGGTCCAGCCCGAAAACAGCCCCGAAAGCGCGTCGGTCGAGAAGCGCGGAAAGCCGTCGTAGCTGCGCCAGAGGGGAAAGTAGCATTCCATGTTATTTAGGCAGAGGTGATCGAGGGGAGCCCATCTGATCGGGCCGGAGTAATCTGCTATCGGTTTCGCGCAATCTTCCAGCAGAAGCCGGTCTTCAATTACGTAATGGGTGGGTCGAAACCGGTATTTCTTGTCCAACAGGAAGAGCTTGTTGCAGCCGATACTCGGGACGTGCTCCCACTCTCTAAGATCAACTGTATTGAGACTGGGACCGGTCCCGATGAGCAACCCCGCACGGCCGTTTAAACTATCTTTCTGAACGGACATCTTCTCGCGATTACGATCCAATACATCAGCGATCTCTACCGAAGCCCCAGGACATCCAGCCAATTGCCAGACATCCTTCGCTTTGAGGCGCACTTGCTGCGGGGGGTAACCGGCAGCGAACTCGCACGTGCAGGAGTTCCCGACAGAAATCCGATTCTGAGCCGATAGCGTCTCCCATTGGAGGAAGTAGGAATTCCGTACGTGCACCGCGACCCGGGGGCAGATAAGCACCTCTGATCCGCAGGCCGTGTCCGAGGCAGCGATGTGCATTATCGCCCCACACTCGAAACCGTCCATCACGTGCTCAAGCAGCATTCTGCTCATGCGAATTCTTGGCTAAGCTGGGTTCGCCTGTCGGTTGTGCCGAATTTCCTACCATGCGAAAAGCAGGAGCGCACGTCGTGCGTATTGCCATTTTTTCCCTGGCTCCAGTGTTTCAGAATGCCGTCCACGGGGGGTCGCAACGAACACTGAGGGACGTAGCTATTCACCTTGGCAGGACAGGCCATACATGTAAAATCTTCTGCACGTGGCGGTCAGACAATCCCGTACCTTTCGAACTCTCCCCCGGGGTCGAAGTTTTACCGGTCCTTCGCTTCAAAGAACATTACCCCGAACCGTACTATTCCGCCCCATATCATCTGCGCGAGATCATCACGACGCTGAAATTCGCTGTTGCGGAAAGTGACGTCTTTTACATTCACGATGCCGAGCTATACTACCACTTCATCTACAATGCCGTGCCCACCGTGGTTGCTGTCCAGGATTTCGTTTATCCGGACACTTTAGGCGGCTGTCTGAGTTTTCGGAGAGACCGTCTCATCGTAACGTCCGCTTATGTGAAATCAGCTCTCGTCTCAGTATTTCGGGAGTTTTGCGATCTGCAGGCGGTAGATGTGCCCGTCATTCCAAACGGATTCGACGTTCATCAATTCAGCCGTGTCGATCCAACGCAACTGCGGCGGGAGCTTAACATCCCGGCGGAAGCCATTTGCCTGCTCTATCCTCATCGCCCCGATCCACGGAAGGGACTCTATGAATGCATTACCGTATTGGAGCGCCTTAGAAAATTCTTAGCTCCATCGGAGTTCGATCGAGTCAAGTTGCTGATCCCGCAATGGATGGACTCAGACGTAGCAGATGACAGTAAGCACGTTTATCAGCAGCTATACACAGACGTCCTTACCTCAGCTCAAGAGATGTCGCTTGAACGGAAAATCTTCATCCACAAATGGATACCTGCAGAGCGCATGCCAGAATATCTTTCGCTCGGCACTGTTACGTTATGCATTGGCAACTTCATTGAGGCCTTTGGCAATGCGTCTGTAGAGTCCCTCCTCTGTGGTACGCCAGCGATTGTATCGCGAGTGGGAGCCCAACGATCGATTATTCCCGATAGCCTAATTCGAAAAATCGACTATGGAGACCTGGACCTAGTAGCTTATCTGGTGGCTGAGGCTATTCGGTCTCCGCAAAGCGATTGGAGCGAAGTACGTGAATATGTCAGCAAGGAATATTCATTATCCAAGACGGTTCATGCGTATGGTTCGAGCATTACTTCCTGCAAATTACAAAGTCCGATAGCAGACAAGCTGAGGGGCCCATTGGGGCAAGAGGATAGACTTGAAATTCCAGCTTGGTGCGCTCTGTTGGAACACGGTTACTACAACGACTACGAATACTCCTACGTCCATGATGACAGATTAGTTGGACTGGCAAAATATCTGGGGGACAACGCGAAGCATGTTGGTGAGCTATTGCAACGCGGGTATGCGCTCGATCAGATTCGTAGGTGGGTTAAAGGCGGGCACCTCGTGCGTTTGATCTGATGGAGCGGCTATGAATAATATTGTTTTTCGTTGGGCTGTCTGGAACACGACTCCGATTTCGGTTTTTATGCTGTCGCATAGCATAGCATCGTTCCAGCGATTTTTCGGCTCGGCAGCCCGTTACGTGGTATTCGCCGATGATCCGGTGGCTGTTAACAGCTTAAAGCTCTGTTCTTTCGAACTGCACGAGCTCCTGGTGGAAGGCTCACCTTTCGCTGACAGTAGATGCACGTGGCGAAAATGGGCACCACGACCGCGACTTGACTCGCGTTCGGTTGAGATGCGTATCGACTCTGATGTCTTCCTACTCACCGACCCGGTCGAAATACGAGCGTTCTGTGACAGGCGCGTAGGTCAAAAATGGATAGCAACTCAAGAAGAATTTGCAGCCGATTGGCCCTATGGAAATTTCGCTCCCCGGCTAGGTCAGCATTTTATACCGATTAACGCGGGCTTCATCGGGCAAGCACCAGGTTGTGACATAACGCTTGATCTTGAGGAAGCCTACCGCTGGTGGTCGGGGAATATCTCTGAATCCGAAATAAAGTATCATGACGAACAAGGGGCCGTGGCCTTTTGCCTGCAAGCGCCGGCGAGGGTCGGTGATGTGCACTTGCTGGACCACCGCACTCACCGTGTGGTGTGCCCGCTAAACGAACCGCCGGTGCGGAGTGTTGACGGTTTGGTTCTGCTGCATGCGACATACCCCGAGCACCCCGCCTTTTTTAAGTTCTTTCACGACATTGCTGCAGTAACAGGCCTGTCGGGTACCATTCCTCGATAGGGCCCTCCCGGTAAGATAATCACGCCATGGCGAATAGACCAATTGTGCTATGATCCGTGTGTGCTCTCCAATGTGCTTGACTGGCCGATGTGCTTGACTGGCCGAGCGTTCTTCGGTTCAAGCTCGCACGCGAACGGCCATATAGAATGAGCGAGATCAAGAGTCCGACAGATGAGTACTTACAAGCGCTCGAGGCTCTTAAGCTGGACGAGGGAGAGTGTTGCGGTTGTCGGGCCAACTAGATCGAAAATGCCTACTGTGGCACCATGAGAATGATATCAGAGGCCACGAGCGGAGCCGTGAGTCCGGGGCACGCCATATCTGCCCCTGGCATATGATCCGCCGGCTTAAAGATCACCGAGCATCCATTAAAATGCACATTGTCGAGCAGTCGCCCCGATCAGAATTTCCGACGTGAAGAGTGACTTCTGATGCTTACGTGTGCGCTCATGGTCGTTCGCGATGAAGCCGAGATCCTCGCCTTCAACCTGCATTACCATTTGAGTGTGGGATTTGATCGCATCTTTGTATTGAACCACTGTTCAAACGATGGAACGCAGGCAATTCTGGACCAATTCCGTTGCGACGATCGCGTCGTATGCATGTCGGAAGCGAATCCAACGTTCGACCATGAAAAACTTGCCAACGTGTTGCTCGAACATGTGGTCGCCCAGTGCGCACCAGATTGGATTTTCTTGCTCGACGCAGATGAATTCCTAGTCGTACGGAAACCCTTAATAGAGTTCTTGTTAGAGAAGGAACGTGCTGGAGTTACATACGGGACAATTAAATGGCTGAATTCGTTACCGCAGCCAGGGATTGGGCACCTGCTTCGCACGACGTTGTTCTACGAACCGTGGGCGGAGAGAGAATGGCAGCATGAAGGCCACTTTAGAAAGGCTTTCGCAAAGCCTCAACCTGGGTTGCGGGTCGTCGTTGGGGGGCATTATTTTCGGATTGAGTGCTCCGCCCCTGAAGATGATGGGAATAAAACTCCTGTGCTGCTGCCTCTAACCCAAGCGCACCTTTGTCATTACGAGAATAGATTGAATGCTCAAGGATTGCTTCGGAAATGGCAAAACCTGGTCGAACACTTGATTGAACCGAATTACCCTCCCGATGCACCGTGGCACGAAAAAATCGACCGAATGGCGCAATATGTCCGGTATTATAAGAGTGCACCCGACTTGCTCGAAGGCGAGTGGTTCAGATCACATCGAACTTTCTGGAGCGCATTAGTTCCGCCGGATCGAAAACGAGTCGACACCACCGTGCGCGATTGGCTCGATGGAAGCGGCTTATTGAATGACTAAAAACAGGCATGAAAAGGAACGATCCAGTCGTCGGCAAAAGACGTTAGCCATTTTTCGACGCGGTCACTTCGGTGACGTAATCCTCACAGAACCCGTAATCCGTCCATTCCTAACCGAGTTTGACCACCTCACGCTTTACACTGATTTTCCGAAGGCCGCACAATTGCTGGACCTATATGATGAAATAAAGCCGTACTCCACACGTCTGGAGGTAGCTGAAGGAACGTTCGATCGAGTGCTTTGTCCGGTATACGAGACATATCCAGGCATCAATCACCTTGACGGCTATGCGCAATGCCTTGGAGTTCACCCTTACAGGCGCGTTCCAAAGATTAAAAGGGGAGCACCGAAGATCGCCGAAGGGCAATACGTGCTAATTGCACCACATACGAGCGAATTTGTGAAAGGAATGCGACAGTGGCCGTTCCAACGCTTTCAAGATCTCGCTCAGCGACTAGAGCACACATTTTTGACACGTGTGGTACTTTTAACTCCGGAGCACACGTTCGAGGAAATGGTATCTCTAATAGAGCATTGCGCATGGTTTGTGGGCAATGATTCAGGACCGGCGATTTTGGCGCAATGTTTTGGAAAGGTGACATTTATTATATTTGGCGCAACGCGACCGGAGTTAGTGACACTGTCGACGACAGCGGTAGCTTTGCTACATTATGTTGGCTGCAATGGTTGCAAGCATTTTGCACGACACACCGACATTGAATGCGCCACGCCCATGTGTCTACTCGACTTTGAGGTGGAAGAGGCGTTTGAACAAATCCGCGCTGAGGCGTGGCGAATTTCTAAAAGCTGAACCGCTCGACGGCACCCAGCTCCGTTGTGCCAGTCGGCAGGCAAACATCTGAAGTCTTTGGCCTGTCCATTGAGACGCTCGGAAACGGACGGAGTTTGGTGGAGGATGCTTTGTTGGAAGAAATCAAATTAATGGCCGGTGGCGGCCACTCAAATCACCTCCGGGAGCGTTTATGCGTGAGCGAGTTGATGTGGATAGGACAGTGGTCGCGGGCTCGAAAGGCCGCCATCACCGGCTTCCGGCCTGCGCGGTCGGGGTATTGAGTGAAACTTCCCATGGCGAACGTACTTCAGTTCACCAGATGATCACTCGCCCGGTCTCGGCTGGAATTCGGTCGTTGTCTCAGTACGTTAGATCACATCTAGACTCTCTCGAGGAACGCCCCATTTTTCTGGTTGTATGAGCCCGGCCATGCAACAATGACACCAGCAGGGCTCACCAAAAGAGGACCTCCCTTGACGGTCACGCACAAGACCGAACTCGACATCATCGATGGAACGCCAGAGAAGCGGTTCTTCCTTTCCCTCATTAGCGATTATGATCTAAAGGCGGGCCTCTGCGAACTAATCGATAATGCGATCGATTTCTGGCGCGGGACGAACCCGCAGGCAAAGCTTGTGATCGACGTCGCCCTCGATCCAGAGCGCCAAGTATTTTGCGTAACCGATAACGCGGGTGGAGTGCGCGAAAGCGACGTGCGCCTCTTGATCGCTCCAGGAGCGACGGGGAATGCTGCCGATAAGGAGTTAATTGGCATCTTCGGTGTGGGCGGAAAACGGGCAGCGGTCGCGCTCGGCGAGCGGGTAGAGATTCGAACTCGGTACAGACACGAGAAGAGCTTACAGATCGACCTTACCAGTGAATGGCTTTCCGAGCCCGGCGAATGGAAGCTCCCGGTATATGAGGTGCCCGACCTCGTACCCGGCTGCACGGTTGTCGACGTTTCGAAGCTCCGTCAGACATTCGATAAGGAGGACGTCGAAATCGTCCGGACCCATCTTGGGGAGACATACGCATGGTATATCAATAATGGATGTGACATTCGCTTAAATGGCACGTCCGTACAGCCAACGTTTTTTGACCAGTGGGCCTATCCGCCAGGTTTTGAGCCGCAAGAGGCGACATTCGAAATCTCGCCAACCGCGAATGGAGCACTCACTGTTTCGATCTCAGGTGGATTGATCATCGACCGCGATCCAGAAAAAGAGAACTATGGCGTCTATATTTATTGTAATCATCGCTTGATTGTGAAGGAGCTTCGCACGCGTGATGTCGGTTACCTAATTACGAGTGAAGCTGGCGTGCCGCACCCCGATGCCTCACTCTGTCGCGTGGTTGTGCAATTCCAGGGGAACCCGGAGTTGATGCCCTGGAACAGCAGCAAGAGCGACATAATACCGACTCGGCCTGCCTTCGCCCAGATTCGTCCATTGGTGATTAGTCTGGTCAGCCACTTCAGCAAACTTTCTCGCCGCCTTAAGAACAGTTGGGATGCTGACGTTTTCAAGTACCCGACAGGCAACAAGGTCATCATTGACCCGGCAGAAATCGCAACGGGGAAGAAGATCAAGCTTCCTGATCTGCCCCGCACCCGGAACGCGTCACCCTTGGTGGACCTTAAGACCCGAAATAAAACGATTATTGACAGACAGCCCTGGACTCTCGGCTTAATTGAAGCGATGGGATTAGTCGACTTAATAATCAAGCAAAAGCTCGATACGAAAAATCGTGTGGCCCTTATCTTACTCGATAGCAATTTCGAAATCGCTTTGAAGGAATTTATTGTCAATCGGACAGATCTGTTTCCGCCACAAAAATACAATGATGCAAAAATTGTCATGCTTTTCAAAGCACGACATGAAGTGATCAACGAAGTCAAGCAGCATGTGCACTTATCAAAAACGGTACTAGGGAAAGTGGCACATTATTACACTTTGCGCAACAAGCTTATCCATGAGCGAGCTACAGTTGGAATAACGGACAAACAGATCGACGATTACCAAAGAACTATCGAACGCGTGTTGCACAAGCTATTCAAACTCAAATTCCGGTCACGCAACGCGCAGTAACCGTGTGGATAGGCTTTCGCCGCTGGCCTTTGAGATTGGCCTTGGATTGCCATCCCCGTCATCGCGGAAACGTCATCATAGATGATCTTCTGACGTATCGTCGAACACTATCCTCGTCACGCCTTTAATTTCATTCCTTTTCTCTCCAAACACATCGAAAGGATGCAAACCCGACTCGATAAATCCCTGCACTAATTTCTGCCGTTCGGGGGAGCTGCGCCACTGTAAAGTAGGAAAATCGAGGAGGGGGCCGTCGGTGACACCCTCGTACGACACGGTTCGATTTCCCAGTTCGAATTCATTCACGGTCGTTTTAACGGTCTCGTCCGCGTGCTTGTTGTAGGTACGGAGCACTTCTTGAATGAGCGTTATGTCACCATCGGACCGCCTGAGGAGGCGGTCTAACGTCCGAAAGTTGATGATGTTTGTCTTCTGCTTTCCGAAGAACATCCCCGTGTTGTCAGAGGTGATGATCAAATGATGGACGACGACGACAAACCCATCGAAATGCGGAAGGCCGGTTTCAGGCAGCATCGACCTTAGAAAATAAATTCCTTCATCTGTCTCCAAGAAAGAGCTTATGGCCTTGGCTTGCTGGAATGCCTTAGAAACGCTATTCTTATTAAGCACTTTTAATTGGTCCTTCGCCCATCGCGGCGGCAGAGGGCTTTTAAGTTCGCAAACAAAAATCACATAACCAAGGGTCGGCTCCTCTGAGACGACCAGCAAATCGATATCCGGAAGTCGCGGATCGAACTCTCTGAGCGAGACGTTGGACCTACACAGGAAACCCTGGGCCTCAAACATCGCCTTGACCCGCTCGTTGAAACGTTTTCCAATTTCTTCGCTGACGTGAGTCAAAAATGTGGACGGTCTGCGCTGCGCTACCACGCGCAGCAAGTTAACTAATCCCTCGCTGATACAGAACTGGTGGGGCATTAGAACGATACGCCGATCGGACGCGCCTTCGCGGAGCAGCGAGAAGTACGACGCGTCAGTACGGCTCTGTTGTGCGCTCGAATCGAAAACAATATCGCGGAGGATGTTCTTGATCGTCGTAGTGGGAATGCCAATCTCAGCGCGTTCAAGGTCCCGTAGAAGAATGTCTTCGATGATAAAGATAGCTCCCGGCGTCTGGTTAGCGTGCGCGAAATAACGATGGTACAGGGCGTTACCTAACAGCCAGCGATAAAGTTTGTAGAACTGGGCGTATGAGTAGCCGCCGAGCTCAATTTCCGCGTCCGAGCCCAGTATCGAAAAATATGCCGCGAGCTTCAGATCGACTTCTTGCTCTAGCAGGGGAGCTGCACGCATGACGTTGTCGGTCACTTTCCCCTCAGGCTGACCCTTCAGAAACGTTTGTACTTGCTCGGGGCCGTCGAAGTCGCCAAAATGGTCTCTCGAATTCAGAAGATGATCGTTGTGCACGGTGAAGAATTGGCGGGGGACAGATCGGTCGTTGAACCGAATGTCGACGCGACGGTCAGAAAACGTCCAAGTAAAGCATTCGGGGACATTGTACGAATAGTAAAGATAGTCCCGCACCATGTAGTAGTGTGCGGCAAACGTGAGGTCTGCAAATAGCGCCTTTATGTCGGGCTCGCTGCCCCCTTCGCCGCTGACAAGTCGCGGCGCGAGGATCGTGATGCCGAGATGGACTCCTTCGGCGCTGTGGCGAAATTCACCCTTCGTGGCAGCCAGTTCGTAGATGTTCGCGGCGAGCGCCAGACTTGCGTTGGCATCGGACCTGTAGGTGGGCAGAGCGAGTAGATGCGCGTCCAACTCTTTCTCGAAGACAGGCATTTGTGCAGTGCTGCTCATCGGCCGTCGACCTTTTGATCAATCCGGGGCGTCAACTCATCTGAACTCGTAGCGCTGCAAATGTCACATTCGTTGTGCTCGGCCTGATTAGGGCAGAATTCTCGGATGCATAGCTGAGTGTCGGTGCCGAACCATCTTGGCTTTTCCAGTCACGAAGCGGCGCGGGAATTACCGATGTTTGGCGCTTATGTAGGCGCAGCAATGACAAAACCCAACACTCCGCGGCCATGAAGTGATTGGCGGGCTTGCAACATTCCCCAGCGTTGGAAGTCGATGAGCGTTCGCTGGAACGTCGCGCAACAGCCCTGACCGAGACTGCTTGGAGGTAATGTCGCCGCGACCGACATTACTGCTTTTGTTCGGCTGGCACCGCGGCCGGCCAGCCGGCCTGGAAAATGTCTGTGGACGGACATTTTCCGGCGGCTTTCGGCGCCGCTGACGCTGGATATCCCCGAATCGCGTTAAGAGGATGGGCGGTCGGGGATTCAAGAAGGAGGGAAAATATGGAGTCACCTGTCGAACAACTGCGGCGCTTCCAGAAGACATGCGAAGTCAATGAACGCCATTCCGCGGTCGGGGTTACGATCTTCCGGCGACCGCATTTAGCGGCTGAGTTAGAGTCACAGACGCGGGCAGCGAAGGCGATTGCGATTTGGCTGGGGCAACTGAAGGACGTCGAACGTGGGAAAGGGCCGGTGTGTCTGGGGTGCTGCCGGGAATTTGGGCCGACGTTCCAACCAGAAGCTTTTTGCATTGCCGAGCCTTGCTACCAGGCCGCGCCGCGCGCGATGGTCTGTTTTGGAATCTGCCGGGCCTGCTCGAATATTGCCGACGACGAATTGCGGGCGATTCTCGGAAAAATAATCCTCGGTGAGGGCGCGCAGGCCGTCGATGAAGGCCGTGCCTAAGTAAGAAGGCCGGCCGGAAACCTTCCCGGCGGAAGTGGGCCGGCGACCAAACCGGTCGCCGCGCCCCACTGGTTGGAAATCAAGAAGTCACGACTTCGTCACGCCTGAGGCTGGCGCGCCGCCGAAAAGGCGCCGCCGACAATCCTGAGGTCTATCCACATGACTAGCCTGCTTGAGGCCGCGCTCGGCTATGCCGCGCTCGGCTGGCCGGTATTTCCGTGCCATCCGAAGACAAAACGGCCGCTAACGCCGAAGGGCACCGATGCCGAAGGCAAAGCGGACGGCTCGGGCGGCCTGAAACTCGCGACCACCGACCCGGCGAAGATCATGGCTTGGTGGGGGCAATTCCCGAAGGCGCTGATCGGCTTGCGCACGGGTGCGCCGATCGGTGCCTTCGTGGTTGATTTTGACGCCGGGGTCGATGAGGAAACCGGCGAGGTATTTGACACCGAGCAGCTGATCGAGGATCTGGAACGCGCCATTGCGGCGAAGCTGCCGGAGACCTGGTGCGTGGTTACACCGCGGGGCGGCCGGCATTTGTATTTCCAGCTGCCCGCGGACGTGGCGATCGGCAATCGCGGCGAGCTACTGGGCAAAGGGTCGCGCATCGACGTGCGCGGTACGGGCGGCTACGTGTGCTTGCCGCCGTCCGCACGCCCGGACGGCAAGGCGTACGCCTGGCTAAGGGCGCCGAAGATCAAGGACGAACTGCCGGCAAAGGCGCCGCAGGCGTTGATTGATTGCATCCTGCGCCAGGGCAAGTTCGAGCCGGCCCATTGCTCCGGGCCGGCGGGCGAGGCAGCGCGCGGTCGCGCCGCATCTATCGCCGGGGACGATGCGCGTGCGCGAGCGATCCGGTCCTATGCGCTCACCGCGCTCGACCGCCAGGCGCGCGGCGTGAGACAGGCTGTTGAAGGAGGCCGCAACAATGCTCTGAACAATGCGGCGCTCGCGTTGGGGCATCTGGTCGGCGCCGGCGCGCTTTCCGAACACGTGGTCCGCGCGGAACTGGAGGACGCGGCGCATGCGTGTGGCTTGGTGAAGTCGGACGGCATCAAGTCGGTGCGCGACACCATTTCGTCAGGCCTCAAAAAGGGCATCAGCCAGCCGGCCGACATGTCGAAGATCGGCACGAGGGCCGGGCGCCGCACTGCGGAAAAAAACGCGCGAGACGCCGCAGAAAGGATCTCCAGCGGGAGGCGCGCCGCCGGCGAAGTCCAAGTCGGCGCTCGATCGAGAGTGCGCGGTTTTTCCGCTGACCGACATGGGGAATGCCGAGCGGTTCGTCGCGCGCAACAAGGGCAAGTTCCTGTGGTGTCCGGTGATCGGCTGGCTTGCCTGGAACGGTAAGCGCTTCGTGCGCACCGGGGCCGGCGGCTTGGTCGAGGCGGCGGTCTTCGCCACCATCCGGGCAATCCAGGACGAGGCAGACGCGGTCGCCGGCACGAAGGACGACTTCTTGGTCGATGAGGATGAGGACCTACGATGGTCCGATAAGCTGCGCGCGTGGGGACGCCAATCGGAAGCCAACAGCCACTTCTCCTGCATTGCGCGCGGCGATAAGCCCGGAATGGCGGGGGCGTTCCTGGCGGTCGAACATAGCGAGCTGGACGCCGACCCCTGGCTCCTCAACGTCAATAACGGAACCCTGGTGTTCCGCCGCGGCGCGGAGCCATCGATCGTCTTTCGGCCGCACGATCCGGCCGACAAGATCACGAAAATCTCTCCCGTCGACTATGACCCGGCCGCGACGTGCCCGACCTATGACGCGTTCTTCGCGTTTGCCCAGCCGGACCCGCACATGCGGCGATTTTTCCATCAGTGGGGCGGCTACTCACTCACGGGCGACGCAAGCGAACAGAAGATGCTGTTCTGGTACGGCGAGGGCAAGAACGGCAAGTCGACCACGCTCGAGCTGTGGGCCTACGTCGCCGGCGACTACGCGACAACAACGAAGATCGCCACGTTCCTCGATCCGGGCAAAATGCAGAACGCGGCGCAGGCAACGCCGCATCTCGCCAAGTTGCGCGGCATCCGCATGTTGCGCACGTCTGAGCCGCCGCCGCGCGGCGCTCGCCTCGACGAAGGCCTGATCAAGCTGGTCACGGGCGGCGACGCGATCGACGCGCGCCACATGTATAGGGAGGACTTTACGTTCGTCCCGGAGTTTAAGGTCAACATGGCCGGCAATCATCGCCCGAGCATTGCCGGCGCCGACGAAGGCATTTGGCGGCGGTTTCGCTTAGCGCCTTGGCTCGTGACGGTGCCGGAGGATCGGCGCGACAAGCAATTGCCCGAGAAGTTGCGCGCCGAAAGTTCGGGCGTGCTCAATCGGCTTCTCGATGGGCTGCGCGATTGGATGGAAAACGGTCTCATTGAACCCGACGCAGTGATCGAAGCAACGGCGCGCTATCGTTCCGAATCCGATCCGCTGTCGCGCTTCCTCGAGCTGTGCGTGCGCCGCGCACCGGGCAAGCGTATCAACACGACCGACCTCTATTTGGTGTTTCTCGCATGGGCGAAAGCGTCCGGTGAACGTGAGTGGAGTCACAAAGGCTTCAGCCAAGCGATGCACGAACGCGGCTATATCAGCATGCAATCGAACTGGATGTTCTGGCTCGATGTCGAACTCATCAAGTCCGCGGCCGATTTCAAGGGGGTTGAGCCGGACCCGTTGCCGGCTGATGTCGAGGACGTGGCTATCTGACCTGGGGCTCCGCCTGCCGCTGGCAAGCTCCCACCCTCCCACAATGCTCCCGGGCTTAAGTGCTTGATTGTGCTCGATCGTGGGAGGATTGGGAACGTCGGGAGCGTTCCTGCGGCCTTGTCCGCATCATGCGCGCCCGCGTGTGCGCGCATGATGGGGAGTAAATCCTCCCCATGCTCCCAACCCTCCCAATCGTCCCGGCGATGCACTTGGCCATTAAGTTGCTATTGCCGGGTACCCTGGGCTTCGAGCTGGCGGCACTACCCTATCCGTGCTCGCTTGCGTGATCATGGCCACACCCTGACCAGTGCGCCAACGCGCGTTGCAGTTGGTAACGTGGGGAAAGCTTCACCGAGCACCATGCTGACGCCGCTCCCCTTTGGCGGGAGAGCCCAGCGATGTGCGGATGGTCCCATGGGGGTTCGCGGGTCCTCCCGCCGGCCCGCGCGAATGCGGGCGGACTTAGCGCGTGGGTTCGCTAGTTGGGCGGCTCCGAAAATTAGGTTGACAGGTTGACGCTTTGGTTGACGACGGTTGACGAAAGTTTGTTTGTGATTTCACGCGTTTACGATCGACAAACTCTTCGGAGATTGGCTACCGCTCCGGTTGACACGCGGCCGACAGAGTTGGTCAGCCTGCTCAGCTGCGTCACATTGGAGGACACAACGGTCTGGGCCAGCTGCCAGTGTAGATGGCCAAGCGGCGGACCTTCGCCGCTCATGTCCGATCGGTCACCGTTAGGCAGCCCCGATTTGTGTTCAGCTGTTCAGTTGTGTTCAGTGTTCAGCTAATTTTTTTGGCCAGCCAGTCTGGCGAAGGCGAGCGCCCACGTCGATTTTCGCCGCCAGGAGGACCCACGATTTTTCGAGCCAAACCAGCCGTGGCTCTTCACACTCGTGGCATTTGTGACGCTTTGCAATCAATGTTATAGACAAGCCCTCGTAAATGGCGGGTAGCCGTGAGACTCCCGAACGAGGACGCGATCACCCGTCTCATCGGGGCGCGGTTGCTCGAACAGAATGACGAATGAGCGGTCCGGCCGCGCCGGAGATCACGACGGCCGTGCCGCTGTTACATCACTCGCGGGGGCACGATCGTGTCACGTCACTTGCGACCAACGAAGCTCCGGCAAGGGATCGCGAAGGACGAATCTCAACGAGGCCGGATGACGGTTTTACGAAATTTCAACGAGGAACGCACAATGCCATCCGCATTGTACCGGTTGAGCTACGATAAGCGATCGTCTACAAGTAACGCTACAACGACGCTGCCTAATCTGACATTTCGGTTGCGCGTATTCGCCCAAGCAAAGAGTAGATCAGTCGTGCTGACGTTTAGGCTAACGGGTTCCTACATTACTCAACGACAGGCTCTTGGCCTGATCGCATCGCTCGTTCGTTTTATATTGATTGTCCTGCTGGCCTGTATCTTATGGCCCAGACCCAGCGTCGCTCAAAAGACTCCCCGCGCTGTCACATTCCAACAAATGTTAGAGGTAGAATTTTCTCATCTTATCAATCAGCTTCAAACAATTCAGGATCAAGAAGATGAGATTCGCATGCTTGAGCGTGCGCTCCGTATCGAGAGCCAGCTAGGCAAATGGCCATTGGATATACCTCGCCCTGTGCTGAAGGGCGCGCTATTAGTCACCCTGGGGACTCGCTACAGTGAGAGGCGCATTGGATCGCCTTCGGAAAATGTAGAAGTAGCGATCAGGGTATTGAAGGAGGCCTTGACTGTTTACACACGCGAGGCCTTTCCGCATGAATGGGGCATTACTCAGCATAATTTGGCGATCCTCTACAGTCGACGCGTGTTTGGCAACCGGGCGGACAACATTGAAGAGGCGCTTCGGGCCGAAGAAGCCGCCCTCACGGTCATAACACGTGAGCTTTTCCCTCAAGAATGGGCCAAGATACAATCCAATCTTTCGCTCGTCTACAATCTCCGAGCTCGCGGTGCGAGAGCTGATAATTTAGAAGCGGCGATCACTGCCAATTCGGCCGCCCGTTCAATTTACAGACGCGAGACCTTTCCTCAAGATTGGGCAAGCGCACAGCTTGGGCTTGCTGCCGCCTACCTCCACCGTATTCGCGGCGTTCGCGCGGAAAATCTGGAGACCGCGATCCGGGCCTCTGACGAGGCCCTTACCGTCTACACTGCCGAGGCATCGCCTGGTGAGTGGGCCGCGACACAGGAGCTTCGCGCGGCGGCGTACATTCAGCGTATCAATGGCAACAAGGCTGAAAATATTGAGACGGCTCTCTCGGCTTGTGAAGCCGCCCTCACCGTCTTCACTCGTGACTCTCTTCCAGGGATATGGGCGGAGACGCAGACCGCTCTCGCAACCGCTCTTCTCTTTCGAATTCGCGGGTCTCGGGCTGACAATCTTGAGGCGGCCATCAAAGCCGCCGAGGCGGCCGCTGCCATTTTAGCTCCCGATACGACGCCTGAGACTTGGGCGCAGGCTCAGCGCACGCTCGGAATGGCCTACAGTCAACGCATCCGCGGTGACCGGGTCGCCAACTTGGAAGATGCGATCAAAGCGAGCCGGGCAGCTCTCACTATTTACACTCCAGATGTGTTTCCAAAGGACTGGGCCCAGACAACATATACCCTTGCCACCATTTACACCCTACGTATTAACGGAACGAAGACCGATAACCAAGAGGCCGCTATCAAAGCGTACCAAGCGGCGCTCACCGTTTACACGCGCGATGCGTTTCCCGAAGATTGGGCGCGATCAACGGTCGCACTAGGAGCCGTGTATCGCGATCGCCTTCTTGGCCCTGGATCCTTGAATGAGGCGATGGCAATCGCGCTATTCAAAGCGGCGCTTACGGTTTACACGCCCGAGGCGTTCCCGGCAGACTGGGCCAAGACGCAGGCCAATCTAGGGCTAGCCTACGGTAAACGCAGTGGTGGTAACCGATCTGAGGGCCTTGAGGAAGCAATTGGAGCGTACAAGTCGGCCCTCGCGGTCTTCACTCGCGAGGGGTTTCCAAATGACTGGGCAAATACAAACAGCAACCTGGCTATAGCTTATTTTTTTCGTATCCAAGGGAACCGGGCGGATAACATAGAAGCGGCGATCCAAGCCTCCGAAACAGCTCTTACCATTTACTCTCGTGAATCGTTTCCTGCAGAGTGGAGCCGGACGCAGGCCTTTCGTGCGGTCGCCTATGGTAATCGGCTGCTCGGGTCGAAAGCAGATAATTGGGACGCGGCGATCAAAGCAGCCAGCTCAGCTCTAACCGGCTATTTGTCACCCCCCGAGGAGTTGGCTGTGCGGCGCGTCTTGGGAGCCGCACTTCTCAAGAAAGGTGACTGGAACCGAGCCTGGACAGAATACGTGGCGGCGAAGGCGGTGTTTAAGGGCCTGTTTGAGGCAGGACTAGGAGAACTCGAGAGCGATCGATCGAACGCCGAAACTCTCGCAATGATCGATCTGGCTGGGCCCATCTTCAACGAGGCGGCCTACGCAGCGGTCCAATATGGTGACACGGTTGCTGCTTTTAAGATTCTAAGCGAGGGTAAGGCCCACTTGATGGCCGTAAGCCTGCATCGACAGACGTTCAATCTATCTCCCGCGCAACGCAAGCGTATATTAAAGTTGCAGTTTGACCGCCGTTTGTTCGAATTCATGGCTGCTACTACCGAGGATGAGCGTCGA
>Ga0153928_1000231_pt1 | contig 28800 bp, 20 predicted proteins | sample TSNJ012MetaG_FD_106656 | JGI IMG/M metagenome (GOLD analysis project Ga0153928, IMG submission 106656) | Attine ant fungus gardens microbial communities from New Jersey, USA - TSNJ012 MetaG | ecosystem: Host-associated > Fungi > Mycelium > Unclassified | place: USA: New Jersey, Wharton State...
CGTGTCCGTGCTGGAGCCAGAAATAACAAGCTGAGCGATCAAAAAGCCAATGACGGCCCATCAGACTTGCAAAAGCCAACAATGTCTTCTACTCCTTCACATAGCTCTTCAAACACAATGAGACCAAAAAATGCCTCTGGCTGTCCATTGAAAACAAATCCTGCCCTCAGTACTTCTCACTCTAATCCAGTCGTAGAAAACTCAGTATCCCCTATGTCGTCTCGAAATCGCCGGAAGAGGTCGGAAGCCCGCAGAGGCACCAAAACTCTGAAGAACAATCTACCCATCCAACAGGACAGCTCGCAACGTCCCGGTAGACCCCACAGCAGTACTCATACAGCTCCGGTCAAAGACCCTCCTCCACACCTCGTGCCCAGGAATCCACGTACCCCCATCCCCTCATGTGATTCGAACAAGGACATTGATGCCCTTGTTGAGAGAGTCAGAGCAGTTGCCATGGCTGAGAATCGTCCTTCTACTCCAGGAAGCCACATTGATTGGGCTGGAGAGGATGACGACACCCTGCCTGACCTTGATGACTGGGGCATTACTGCCATTTCCACAACTGATTCAAAGGCTCCAGCCATGTCGCCCATCATCATTAGTGGCCTTAAACCCCTCCCAGAATTGACCCCTTCCGCTGCTCACGATGGCGCTACTAGCGCTCATGTTGCTCTATCTACATCTCTGCAACCTGCCGAAAACTCGACCCAGGTTACACCGACTTCTAAAGGAGTTACAGAGCAGGATAGGCTCTCCCAATCTTGCGAAAAGGACAAGGCCTCGACCCCAATTGATGATGCGCAGGATCTGGATACACCTGTCAACCACGTTTTGGGAGGACTTGCACAATCCATCCATGCACCCCCAGTAACTCACGCTGACCCGGGAAAAGATAGTTTGGCAGCATCAATTTTCGCCCCTCAGAAAATCATGGACTCAATTGCTACTCCCACTCAACTCAACGTGCTGCGCCACGGGCAGGGACGTGATCGCAATCATATTGTTGGAAGACCTTCCAATCGAAATGGACGTGGAGGTTCTCCTAACCATCACATGCGCAATCATGCATCCCCACCCACTTCTACACACCGTTCTTCACATTCCCGACCTATCTTGACTGGTGCTGCCATTTCTCGCCTCGCTCAAGTCGTTGGAAATACAACTGCTCCATCATCTAAGGCAACTATTACTAACGACTGAATCACCTATCAACTGGCGTTCATTCACTGACCCTGATACCCATTTACACAACTCATGGATACTTGTGCTACCATCTTTGTAGTATTTTTTTGGTTCTTCAATTTGAATTTGGACGAATTTGATGGATTACAAATATCTTATGACTTGGGTAACTTTCTCATTAGTCTATTCTGAATTCCCCGAACTGAAATACGACAATTCAATACCGATAGCTTTGATAGGCTTTGCTCGACTTGAAAGCTCAGAAACAAGACCAAGGCCTAACAGCATATTTCGTATCCGGCCTTCCCAGAGCAAAGAAATATCCTGAGAATAGCTAGTTTCAGCCTCCGCAGATGATCAAACCTGAGGGACTAACATTGTTGGTTGAGACTCGGGCCTTGAGGACACCTTGAACATCCTGTTGAGCATCTGGATGGTATATTGGTTTTGGAGGTGAATTTGGGAGTAGCCCTGCCATAACGATTCCTTCATCCGAATGTAGTTTGTGCCGCACCCAGTATTCAGCACCCATGGTCCACTCGCTCTCGAAACTATACACGTTGAAGTCGAATCTCGTAGAAAGAGCAAGGTCTCGTGATATTTTGGCAGTATATGCAGTAGAGATGTGTCCTAGCATCGGATTAAAGAGACAGGTCACAGTCGTCGGGGGTTGGTAAGTTAAAGAAGCTTGTGGCGAGTCAGAAGATGGAAGCTCAGCAGATGGAGGCGTAGCATCCGGAAGAGTTGTGAATCGTATGCCAGTCGAGACTGGAAGCCAGAGGTCAGAAGAAAGGCAGGCAAGATGTACGCTTGTAATACAGACCTCCAGCACTCTTTTCCTTTGCACTGAAATAGAGCTCTGCTCCAATGGAAACTCGACCCTTTAGTCCGCCTTCGACCGAATCTTCTTCATCAACGCGTTTGACTTTAACCCGAGAGGATGCTTGGCATGGTTCAGCCGGGGTACCTAGCCTGCCGAAATTATGCAGTAGACGTATCCCCCACATTCCATCCTCAGCCGAATAACTATACTCGGTACACCATTTTCCGATATCATGCTGTAAGCTTAACATTACATTGCTGACATTAGTAGTGCGGCTGTGTACATCTGCTCGAGTACTGGAGGGTGGGTCCGAAATAGCTGCAAGCATTGCTTGGACCGTCGGTGAGAGACGTGTAGAATATAATGCGTCCAGTCTGCCGGTGGGCAGATAGAATCGACCGTACATAAGATAATCTGGCAGTACAGCAGTTGTTATCGCCTTGGAGTGCGGAGGGACATAGAACAGATACTTCGTCGATTCACGCGCTCGCCAGCTAGCCATTCTTCTTCTTCGGCCTCCGGTTTCCGAGGTTGGTCGTATATTTGAAAGCGTTCGATCATATCCTTGAGAGGAACGGTACGTGAAGACTTGACATTCAAGTCACACGAGGTGAAGATGTACCCGACGGATCCACTGAGCGAGGGCATTGCAGTCATCGAATACGTTGTCTTGAAGAGAGGATTGGGTGATTTCGATACCGAGAGATGGAGGCCCTTGGTGACAGTGAAGTCGAGAATGGCTTAACGGAGAGTCAGGTATGAGAGATCTTGAGCAGAAAAGTATTGTTACCATTTGAGGAGCGCGTGAGGTTTGCGTAAAGGTTGTCCTCGTTCCAGCCTGTAGCCTTGTAGTAGCTTCGAAGAACGTAGGAGGCAAAAGGATGCATTTGTCTGTCACACGATCACGCTCACATTTTACCACACAAATCGAATCAGAGAGCCGTCTCGACGAGACTCTACAATTTCTGTATATTCGACAACGGTCGTGCCATCTGTTCCTCCCTGCGATGGCATCAGTTTAAGCGTCTTCTGTGCCTGTGTTTTCCTATTTGAAGCAGCACCTTCGCCCTGGACTACGAGTGCTTGAAGGTGGTCAAAGATCAGATTGGGGTGGTAAGATCAAACACAGACCTTCTGTGCCCTCGAAATGACAAACCCATTGGAAAAGACCCGGGATCATACTTTTCGTATGCATATGGACGGGCAATTGGGGATCCAACAATGTGGACTCGAAACATGCAAGAGATATAGGACTGATCTCAGGTTAGAGTTTGTCGCGTTGGTAGAATTAGAACATACGTCGCGCGATTATAACGTCTAGAAACGCGACTGATGGATTGCATAACACGATTCAGCAGGGAAATCATTGAAAGTTCAGCCTGTCAGATTTTTAGCCGAGTGGAATGGCCGCTGTAAAACAGGCATACTTGATCTGTCGCCTCAAAATAAGAAGAAATTCCATCTATGATGATCATAGAGAGATTCTCAGTTGGTATGATGGGAACTTCGGCCCACAAGCTCAACAATTCGGGAGAGGATTGAATCCCATCGAGAGTCGTGATCAAAAGAGAGAAGTGTACAGAGGAAGGAGGATAGCTGAAAGTTGCCTTCAGCTTTGACGTCGAGCAGTGAGATGGATTCTAACATGATAGTAATCTTAGACAGAACAACCCTCGCTTCGTTTGAAGTTGCTGAGGAAAACAGCCATTCATCTGAGGTTATTTTCTGCTCAAGCCGTAGTCGTGAAGGGGATAGGATAAGGACTTCATTCTGAGGTGACTCGTTTATATGTCCAATAGCAAGATGCAGCAGAGCTGATGGATGAAAAGCACCCGTGACCAATAAACTAAAGAAAGGAGGAAGTAATGGACCAGGAGGTGGAAAAAAAGAGGGCATGGTTATCAACACCGACAAATACATTCCTTGGTCTGTCTATATGTCCTCAACGGACCAGCTTGATTTCATCGGGACCATACTTCAGCCTGGCTCATCCCTGAACCCAGTCTTTCTGAGAATCTTGGATGGGGCATTCGTGGCATTGCTTTTGGTCTTCGTCATGTTGGCATTCGTAACATCAGGCAATCTACATATTTTCGCCTTGATGTTTATCGAGCTTGGCTTATGGGCAAGTGTCAAGTGGTAAGCACCAGCTGAGATATTGTTATTTGTACAAGAATCCATGACCATGTATGTATTCTAGGTTCATTCATGAACTGAAGAAAAGTCAGGAGGAAGATGAAAAGAAGGATCAATGACTGTGCAAATCGCCTTCCTCATACCATTTCTTCATCGTCTTCGCACTGTCCTGTGCAAGCGCAAAAACTGAGATAGGTGTCAAAATCCGGAGAATATCACACAATACTAGACATTCTTACTTTCCCTTTCCGTAACGTCCAATCCCTCACGGAAGAGTCGAGCGGCGTCATTGGTTTGATGTCCAGCCCCTGATGTGGAGCTCAGTGCTGCAAAGTGATGTGCTTGATCGATGATTTCAGGGAGGCGTGAGCGGAAAGCCTGGGGCCAGCAGTCAGGTAATTCTATGTGAATGGGGTTCATACTCACGGAAGACAACACTTGGGAGAGATCTGCAGCTTGTTCATCATCTAACCTACGCATCAAGTGAGTAGATGCGAAGGCGAGTAGATAGCTGGAGGAGTTACAAGTCCACGATCATCTTTCCAAAGCCATACCATGTGCCGCCTGCACCCACCTGATTGGACAAAGATATGCTGCAGGCTTCAGCCCGTAGAGCATTACGGACTCTCTGACCGAAGGGACCGGGCATATTGAAATCTGCCCATTGACTGGATGGGCGTCAGTTATTGCCCAGGGCCAAGGTAGATACGAACGAATATAGCATGGGATATGCTAGCCAGATAGGAAGCTGTATCTTTTGTGATTCGGATATCTTGCTTTCCTAATAAGAAACGAGCAAGCAAACGAAGCAAAGACATACATCACGTTCCGAACCACCGGCCAGGTGACCCATGTCGGGGATCTTGTGGTTAAACGCACATTGAATTTTCTACGAGCGGATCGACTGTAGGGTCCAACGGAAGCTGGAGAACAGTACCTGGTTTTCTGCAAGGATTCCGTCGACAGAGAAATAGTCAGAGTACATCCTAACAAGACAACGCGAGAGCAGCAACTTTAAAAAATGAATTTATCAGCTTTATTGTGGTGATTTACATTACGTCAGATTTTCCTTTCTCTCATGTTCGTTGCCTTCAGAAATGTTGCTCGGCCACTCCTTCTATGCTCGAGAAGGCCCTTACACCTGACACCATCTCATTTCTCAAGTTGGAAAAACAATGAGGCACTTGAAAAGTTTTTCGAGGACTCGCCTTCCCTTAAACAACTCACCAATAAACCTGAGGTCGTCGCTGCCATGGCAGAGTTGGCAAAAGTGCTGCAAGAACAAGGTTGTTGCGAATCAGTCTGAGTCCTATGGTCTAATACACACAACAGGTATTGACCCGACTTCGGAAACCCCTCCAACTGTCAAGCAGTTGATGTATCTGACGATGCGGTCAGACTTCTGGGCGGCTACCACTTCTATCAAGAAGGAATTGCACCAAGCTGGTGTAGATTTGGAATGCGAGGCATGTAACTTTGACTATGATTCTGCTTGTACAACACATTGATCTTCTCTGCACACGATGCAGCAGGAGGTCATAAAACTTGTAAAAAAGATGGGCACACGTGACTGATTCGTAGAGCACTCTTTCCCTTCCTCCCTCCATGGCAGACAGAGCTTCAGAGGTACCCCTTTCCCAGACTCATTATTACTCTATCGAGTACCCTGGATATGTTCAGCCAGCCTCCATCTCTACTGCTATTCTCAACCTAGGCGGCCAATCTCAGATTGACAGTGTATTTCGCCGGATTACTCTCGGGGGGCAAGTCCTTCTCGAGCTTTCCCTTCGCCCCAACAGTATCTTTGCACATCCTATTCCTGGAGATGCAATTGCAACCAATAATTTAATTCTAAAAGTAATTAAGAGGCGTAAGAAATCTCAATTGGGGAAAACCCAGCATTGCATTCTCGGTGAATATCAGGCTGAAATCGTTGGCGTGATTTCCAAGACTGTACGCTTCAGGAGTATTGGAGTTTTCCTCAATATACAGGATGGTATCTAATTATTTATAGGCATGGTTGACTTTCAATTCGAACCTGAAAGCACTGATCCCATTTCCAAACTACGAACGTCAATGCAAGAAATGGACGGTGTGTACGTGATCAATTGTTTCAGAACTCTCAAAACAACATGAGGACAACTAGTTGATGCTATCCGTCAATACATGATTCCGCAAGAGCCAACGAGCCAATCATTGGCACCTCCCAACATGGATCTGCCTGCACCCCAGAGCAATTTAAGGCTATTCCCTCCTCCCCTCTTCAGTCGTCAGGGCATTCCTCAGGCATACAGGTAGGCGGTCTCACCTCACGGTGCACATTCAACAATCAAGCTATCAGTTTCCGTGCAAATCCCGCGTCCGTCGTGACAAGCGTCGTGGACGAGGAAACGGGGCAGGAAAAGAAGCGAATGATCAATAGAATGAGGTGGAAAGGCTACGGCCCTGCGGCTATAATGTTTGCAGATGCGGAAGTGAGAGAAATTTATCACCATTGGAAACCTCATTTCACAAGTTCTCTAGATTCCGCAGAGCCCTCCACCCACTGTAGAAGATGAACGGAATGCTGTTAATCAAAGTTTGTTGGCGAAGCTTATACTGGTTAGCATATACATCCGCGTCAGGTAAAAACGACATTCAATTTCGTGACAGCGCTTCAGCGAACGTCCAATCTGGACCCGATCTTCTCTCCTAAACCAGTTTTCTCTGCCAGAAGCGAGAGATATCCTCAAGTAAGTCGTCTTGATGGTTTTATGACCTGCCGTTCAACTCTATCGCACCAGCGCGAAGCCCTTGTTACCATTAGTGTGCTATGTCTTTCAAGATGGACCTTGGCGCGACACCTTGGTGAGGTTTCAATACGATCCTCGTATAGACCCCGAGGCGAGATTGTGAGTCACCTCCATGATGGATTTCATGTCTGACGAAAAACAGTTATCAACGTCTGTATTTTCGCAATGCAAATCACCCCATTTCCAAACCCTCTGTGGTGACGCGTCGTCAAGGTCAGTCCCTGACCAGTAACCAAGCTCAGAGTATATTAGAGCACAGCGATCAGGATGCTGATAGAAGGTATGTATCCAAGTCATCTGTTCGATCTTACTCATCTTTAGCCAGAAAATCACACATCTTCAATGGACGAACAATCAATCAAGAAACAGCTGCATTCCAATTGTGTGATATCCATGATCCCATGCTCAAAACCATGATCGAAAACCCTGAAGATCTGCGAGATGTTTGTCATGTACGCCGTAGCACAGATGCATCAAGTACAGAATCTGATACATTGACAGGAAAGAGATGGCTGGTACAGCAGTCACGCTTTCGAAAAAATCAAGGCAATTCTGCGACATAAATTCTTTTCTTTGCTCGACGGACGTATCGCCACCGACGAAGAATGTCAGGCGATACTCACAGCTACCGAGATGCCAGGAAAGACAACGATTATAACAAGGGGTCAGAGATTACGGACCGGAAAACACAATATGGCCAAAGGTGCACTGCGTCCAGAAGATGCTGCAGTAAGTCTGCAAGATTAGATTTCAAAATAACACTCTGATTGCATGTAGGCTTTACGACTACGCGCTGTCCTCGATCAAAACGTCAAAAGTCGGCGGACAGGATCCGAGAGTTAATCGATCAAGCTTGTCTAATGTTGTATAATTTGAAATCAATGGGTGGTGTGCATAAAGTCTCGATTACTTTCTTTGCCTCTACGACCTATGACGCGGCTTTCTGTTGAAGGAGAGCCTTACGCTGGAAGAATAATACAATGATTTCAGCAAACTCAGGTAAATTTGACTTACTTACCGACCCCACGAGAGCGAAACGAGCGTTTCGGCGAAACTACCGATAAGAGTCATCTCAAATGATATATCAGACATATGAGATCGAACCTTGGGATCAACCTGGAACGAGAAATCAGTACTATCCTCAGAGCTTTCAAGATAGTTTACGTACACCCTTCAATGACCTTGTCCGGTTCGACTTTGGCTTTTTAATGCCATTGCGATGAGCCTTTTTGATTTGATTGTGGTTGGTGTGACTGTGCAACATAAACATCCAAATAGTATTATATACTGTATGCTCACTTTTTTGATTTCGCCATTTCGAAAGGATTGAAGACTAGCACAAACCAACACTCGTCTCGACGAGGGGATCGTCGACACAGCCATAGTGGCTTATTAATATGCAGTACCATCGGAGTATTCCGATTTGCTCTGGTCCGTGTCAGTTACATAACGTGGTTTTGGCCACTTTCGGGGTTTGACCAGTCGCACCTTAGGCATCAGCAAACTTCGAACTCCGCATGACAATGAAACCAGTCAGTTCTTTTGGAAGGCAGCAAATCATGTAATTGAGGCAGAAGATTTATTTATTGTATTGACTACTAAAGAAATTATCAGATTTGATGAGTGAGCACTACTCTGTATCAAATCACCTTCCAATGTGTTGAATAATGGACTATTGTATTTCAAGCAACAACTCAGATAATTGTTTCTTGTTTTTTTATTATATTAATACAATGGACAATGTAGTTACTGTGCTGTAATTACTATATATACAGTACTGAATGAATAGATGACTAGTGTGCATTTGCCATGGTCTAGTTTGTCTCAGCTATGTCACAATCCTAGTGTTAGTATGAGTGGTTTTTGTTTTTTAAATCAACAATTTATATTGTGGAGCACAATAACAGTCCACAGCTACAAAAAAAAGTAACTAACCCCTGATATATGCTGTAAGTGTAAGGGGACCCTACCAATACCATCCCTGGAACACTAGACCAACCCCTGGAGCAACTCTGTACCTAATTAAATATTACATAGTAATATTTAATTGTCTCTAGCTCAACTTGGCAACTCCTGACCTAACTGGTAGGACTGTAGGATCAGGGATAAACAGACTATAGTAGTATATATAGTGTAGAGTACACCTCCAAAAGCCTTATCCTAAACTCTAAGAATTCTCCTGGAGGTAAGTTATAACATAACTTAGGAGTATAATATTACTAAGGATTCTCCTGGAGTCCACTCTGCTCCAGTTGCTCTTACAGTGGTTTAAGATCTCTATAATAGAGCCTTGGAAGGAGCATAATGAACAGCCTCTCTTAGGTTGCCCTCTACTACCCTCAGCCAACCCTCTAGAAAACCACTCCACTCCACACAAATGTTATATGTGGATATGCCCTAGACCATTGCTGACACCCTAGCCTATCTACAATACTATTTGCAGAAAGTCACTGAGAGGCAAAACTGCTTGAAAACCAATATAGATAACATTCTTTCTATTCTGACCACACAACTGCAGCAACTTATATAGCTAGTCTCCAGCCCTCACTCTTTGGCTCCAGCAATGGCCCTCTTTCCAGTGCTTACACCACCAACCCCTCTATAGTAGCTCCGAGATCTTGGACTCACTCTAAACTTTTATCCCCTTCTAACTTTTACAAAGAGCAGAATACAAGTTAAGTATTTCTCAATTCCTGCACTTTGTATATACACTTGGTCCTGGAGCAGTTTGATTGCAAGAAAGAAAAGGTTCTGTAAGCCTTAATATTTTTCAAAGGAGGTTGGACCACAAAATGGTCCAAAAATCTCTTTCAACAGGAACCAGACACTGGTGTGTTTCCTTTGCAAACCTGGACTAACTTCAACTAGTACTTCTGAACTCAATTCTTTCTAGTCAATATAGAGGTTAACACTATAAATATCTTGGAGAGAACATTCTACCACTAAGGAAATCAGATGGTGGACAACTATCTAAACAGCTTCTAAACCCTAGTCTCTAATACTGGCTACATAGACCTGTAGACTCTGGTGGTGAAGTTTTGATAAGGACTCTGGATGAACATTCAGAATCAGATTGCCACTATGCCTTACAGAAGATCCACTAACACTGACTCTGAGGTATAGTACTAGGTCCAGCTAGCCAACAAGATCTTCCAGTTCTTGCAATATTTGGTGTTCTCTCTCCTGTCCAGAATCCCTGCTCTCTATCTTGTCTATGGTATGCTCTCTAGTCCTCTCTACATCCATACCTTCAAGACCTCTTTCTTCTCCTCTACTTTTGCCTCTGTCTCTAAGCATATCTATAAACGTTAATGCAGTACAAAAGTTGAGATCCATCCCTCCACATAACTGCTACTACTGTGGAAAAACTAGTCACCATATCAAGAACTACCCATACTGTCTTAATATAAGACAGTTAATAGCAGAGTAGAGAGAGAAGTTAATCAAAGACCTGATAACCTTAAAGAATGCAATTACTATAAAAGAAGCAGAGCTCCTCTTGAAAGAGAATTTTGTGTAGAGTGACCAGCAAAAAATGCACCCCAAAAGCTCTCTATAAATAGATTCACTATACTTAATATAGAAGATGTTAATACAAGTAATAATAAATCAAAAGATATATCTACCCCTTCCTCCACTCCTGTTATTAGTATACTCCCCCAAAGACCAAAATGGGAAAAACAGCTGTCTAAGTAGCTTTTTACCAATGCTCTTGACATACGCAGAATGTTCTTAGTCCTCCCTATAGAAATTAGCATAACTAACACCAGTAAAGTCTATTCTGTTAAGATACTCTTGGACTATGAAGCTACTAGCAGCTTCATAGACTGGGACTTCACCTACTCTAGAGGTATTAACACTTAGACTATCTCCCAACCTATACTGGTTTTCAATATCAATGGCTCTCCCAATGAGGTAGGACAGATATCAAAGATAGTAGACATAGTTCTCTACTACTAGACTTACTCAGAGTAAACCCTATTGGCTGTCTTTAGTCTAAAGAAGCAAAATCTAATCCTCAGTTATACTTAGCTGAAAGACTATAATCCAGAGGTCAACTAGAAGAAGAGCAAAGTCCTTATAATATAATGTCCACCCTGCTATAAAAAATACCATATGCTATGAAAGAAACAGGCCATAAAGAGAAGACAAGAGGTCTAAGCCCTGCTACACTGCTAGACCAGACCCACCCCACTCTTGGATGGTAACAAAGAGAATCTTAAAATCCCATATAGAACTAACAGATGAAACTAGAAGCTTAAAGACTGACTGTTTATAACTAGACTGTTTCTCTAGCTCTCAAAGAAAGCCATATGAGTCTCTACAACTACTTTCCAACACTTAGCCAAAGAAGCTTACTGGAGCACAGAAATATAAGCTGTTATAGTTCTATTACTTCCATATGCCCAAGGCTTCAAGTCTATATTCACCAAGAACAACTTCAATATTCTTCTAGAACATTGACACTGGAACTACACTATAGAACTCTTGCTGGGCTCCAAGCCTAAATCAACCAAGGTGTACTCCCTGTCTTCAATAGAACAGAAGTATTATAAAATGACTATTAAGAAGAAAACTATTTCTCATATATTTATCAACTTAATGGAAAACATTCAAGAATACAATACAGGAAAGATATAAATAGTGTGGAAAGGATTATATAAGAAATGTAGAGTTATTAGTAAGGGTCATGTGATTGTGGGAGATAGGCACACAGACTATTCAATATTTGTATAAGTATCTAGTGGAATCCAATAAGGAACTCTATCAAGTTCTTTCTGAACAACCATCTTGGTTGAGCTCTAAGTTCTCACAACTGCATGCTAATACAAGAACTCAATATCTATTGTCAACCCTACATCTCATAGTCTCAACACTCTCTATTCCACTTACTCTTTTATTGTCTTTACTAACAAGTACAACACTCGGAAGCTTTTTGAAAAGTGAGCTCTAGCTATAAAAAAGACTTCACTGTCAGTTAGGGATAGTGGATAGAAAGTCTAGACAAAACTTATGTCTCTGTCTAAGATCTGATCTCCATACCAAGTGGGCTTGTATATAGCATTTCACTATTAGCTCTATACTACTAGTCCATTGTGATCAGTTTATGCAGGAGAACAATAGTAACCTCTTAAAGATCTGTCTAGCTTAGAGATTTTCTTCTTAGGGATAATATTGTTTTATCCTTTTAGTCAGTAGCTAGCTATAAGTTCAGACAAAGAAAACTGCTTTTTCTCATATGAGAAAACATTATCATTACTATTACTACCACTATTACTACCACTACTATACATGTCCTGATAACAATCTACAGAGCAACCTGCTACTCCTATACCTTCTCTTCTCATTCAAGAGGAGCAACTTTTTACCTTGATTGCTGGCCTACAGCAGTAGGTGGCTACTTTACTATAACAAAGTAAAGGAGCAAGAATGGAGATAACAAAACCTCCTCTATTCAGTAGAAAGATAGAGAAAGTAAGTGCATTTGTTAATATGGCCCATTTGTATCTAAGAATAAAGATGACAGAGGAGTCAGAGTCAACAAAAATAACCTAGGTACTGTCTTATGCACAGAGAGAGGTAGTAAAGACCTGGAAGGATAACCTATTGGACAAATTATCAAAAGGGAAATCAGAAATAGAGATAGCAGAAGAATTATTCAGTAAGATGAGAAACAAGTTTAGAAAAACAGTAGAGGAAGAAAAAAAGGTGAAGCAGTTAAGAACAATAGAGTAGAGAAAGAGGACATATAATAAGTATATCCAAGAATTCAAGAAGATAGCAAAAGAAAATGGATACAAGAGGTGACCTTTTATAGAAGAGTTCAAGAGAGGGTTAAGTAGGGGAATCAGAAGAAAGTTAGTAAAGGCAGAAAGTTCTTTCTGTATAATAGAGAAGTAGTAGAAAAGATTGGTAAGGTTAGATAGAAACCAAAGGCAGAGTAGAGCAGAGTAGAGAATATTAGAGAGAAATACAGCATGTCTACAGGAAAATACACAGCCCAGGGAAGGCTTTGGGGGAGAATCATATAGAAATAAAGAGAGACAAATTGTATGAAGGGCAGGTAGGTGGTCAGAACTTTAGAGGAAAAGTACAGAACAACCAAAGAGAACAAGGACTAGAAAGAGACTCTAATATAATAGATGTTGATAGGAGAAGAGAGGGAATAGGATATGCTATGTATATAAAAAATGGAACCATATGACCAAAAACTGTTGGCAGAGGAAGAAAAGAGAAGAAAAAGTGGTAGAAATGCCATAAGAGTTAACAAAAGACAATGAAGGACAGTAAGCTCCTGGCTGGCCTCCTCAAATATATACAGTGTATTGTATCTAGAGAAGCTAGGAAGTAAAGTTTCTTGTCAAGGCAATACTGAGAGAATAAGAGATGTATGGCACACACTATAACTGCTAAAAGAAGTATAGATGAAAGTAGAACTAGAAAAGCTAGAAAGTTATGAAGGGATAGTAGTGAAAGCATTGTTGAATAGTAGGGCAATAGGTCTATTCATAGATACAAAGTTTGTGAAGGAGAAGAGATTTAAGCTAAAAAGACTAAAGAATCCCCCATTAGTATAAAATATGGATAGAACTGTCAATGTGGAAGAAACAATCACTCATTAGGTAGAATGCAATATGTTCTTCAAAGGACATATTAAGAGGGCATAGATAAACATATATAATTTGGGAAAAACAGAGGTGATATTGGATATGTCCTGGTTAGTTGTCCACAACCCAGAGATTGACTGGGAAAAAGGGGAAGTAAGAATGACATAGTGCCTACCTATATGTGGAAAAAGAAAGCAGGAAACACAGAAGAGTAAGTAAGTAAAAAAGATAGAAGAAGAAAAAATAGTAGAGGAACTAGTGTCTAGAAGGTTCTAGAAGTGGAAGAAAGTGTTTGGTAAGGAGAAATTGGAAAAGATACCAACAAGAAAACTATAAGACCATGTAATAGAATTAAAGAAAGAGTTTGTACTGAGAAAGGGAAAGATATATTCTCTATTAAGGGAAAAAAAAAAGGAAGTACAAGTATTTGTAAAGGATCAACTGCAAAAAAGGTATATTCAATCATCAAAGTCACTACAGACTTTACCAGTACACTTTGTAGCAAAGAAAGATAGAAAGAGAAGGATAGTATAGGATTACTACCATATTAATCAATAGACAGTAAAAAACAGGTATCCATTGCCCTTAATTGCATATATTCTAGATGGAATAGACAAGAAGAAGGTATTCACAAATCTGGACCTTAGATAGAAGTACAACAATGTAAGAATTAAGGAGAACAACAAATGGAAAATAGTATTTACAACACATATTAGGGTCTATGAACCAACTATTATATATTTTGAGTTAACAAACTCTTCTGCTACTTTCCAAACCATAATGAATGATCTGTTTTACAATATGATTAATCAAGGGAATACAACAACCTTTATTGACAATATCATAGTTGCTATGAACACAGAAGAGGGACACAATGAATTAGTAGAGGAAGTGTTGAACAGGCTGGAAAAGAATGACCTCTTTGTCAAACCAGAAAAATGTTAATGGAAAGTAAGAGAGATAGAATTCTTGGGCATAGTAATTGGTCCCTGAGAAGTTGAAATACAAAAGGAAAAAGTAAATGGAATATTAAGCTAACCAGTATCAAAGAATATAAAAAAGGTACAAAAGTTCCTAAGACTTACCAACTACTACAGGTGGTTTATTAATAACTTTGCTAGAATTATAGCTCCATTACATCAGTTGGTTAGAAAGAAGAAAAAGTGAAGATGGAGAGAAGAACAAATAAAAGTATTCAAATGGTTGAAGAAGATATTTATGACTGAGCTAGTTCTAGCTATTTCTGACTTAGATAAGGAAATGAGAGTGGAGGCCAATACTTCAGCTTATGCAACAAGAAAAGTACTGTTAGTCAAATATGAGGACAAGAAATAAAGGCCAGTTGTCATGAGTTGCTTTGACTATAACAAGAAGCTATAAATAGAACAGATATAGACTGGAGTCAAACTGGCAGCTGATAGACAGCTTATAGTTTAAACAAGGACAAATAGTATACTTGTATATATAGTAGACTGCAATTAAGCAAGAACTCTATCAAGTTTTCTTCTAACCCTAAAGTATTATCTTGAGTTAATCCCTAACTTAAAGTTCTTGAGTCAATTGCTAACAGAAGAACTCAATTCTATACTCCAGGTACTGTTTACTTTGAACCCTGTCTAGACTTTATTCTCTTATTGTCCTTAATTGGTAATCAGCTTGATTACTAGTCTTTTTGGATAGTGGACCCTAGCTGTAAAGGGAACTTGGTAGTCAGTTAGGGACTGCCGGTAGAGACTCAGTACCAAATCCAGGTATTGTATTCAAGACCTAACCTAGCAATTAGGTAGTATTGTTGAGTAGATTACCTGTATCTTTTTCTGATCAGTAGAAACCTTGTACTAGAGGTACATTGTCATCTATATATATAGAGAAATAGCATTAACCCCTTAAAAAGGTGCTGTTAAAGTAGAAATTCTCTTCTTGAGGTGATTATTTACTATTTGATTAGAGCAGTATGCTCAACTAGCAGTAGACTTTTACCAAATTAAGGGCAAAGCTAGAAGAAAGAAAGAGAAGAGAATATTTCAAGTATAGGAAGTTTGGGCATCTAGCCTGTAACTGCAGGAGTAGAGTTGAAGAAGAAAAGAGAAAACCAATCCCTAAAAACAAGTTTGAAATGTTGGTAAGCCAAATGATAAGATATAGAATAAAAAAAGAGGTCAAGATGCAAAGGCAAAAAAGAAAAGAGAAAGAAGTGAAGTATTTTAGGTATTAGGGGGTAAAGCACTACAAATAGAAGTATCCAAACATTGTAGCAGAGAAAGAGAGAAAAAGAAAAAAAGAGGTAGCATATGTGGCTAGATCACAAAAGGTATAGCAAGAGAGGAGTCCAGTATGTCCTACATAGGAAAAGACATAGGAATATTGTGAGAAAGGGAGCATGCCTCCAGAAAATACACTTCTGCTCAAGAGAGGATGGTTGACAGAAGAGGTAGTAGCAATGTATGTAAACTGTAGGGGATGTAAAGACAAGGAGGTCCAAACTCATAAAAACCAAAAACAAGAATTCCTCCTCAAGAGGCAAGTGAAAAACATATGGTACAACCTATGCCAGAAAGCATGGAACTGAAGAGAGGAAGAAGCAAAAAGGGGAGAGATGACAAGAGTGTAGTGTATAAAGTGTAGAAGAAAAGATGTAATAAAAGAAAAAGTATTGGGACAAGAAAAGAAAGAGATTCTATGTCTAGAATGTAGAACAGGAAAAAAGAAACCATGGTGGAACTAAGGAGTGGTGGCATACCCCATAGAGGAAAAAATGCAGTAGGACAGTATATAAACAGAGGTTCTGAAAAGTGCAGCAATAGAGGAGATTGGCCAAAGGAATATCAGGAAAATATTCAAAATGTTGAAAGAGGTGTGGTTGAATATTGGAGTAGAAAAGGTAAATATGCATGAAGGCATAACAGTCAAGGTACTCTTGGATAATGGTACAACAGGAATTTTTATGAATAAAAAGATGATAGCAAAGTATAGATTTAAGCTGCAGAAGCTAGAGAGACCAGTGACAGTGAGAAATGTAAATAGTACAAATAATAGCAGAGGAGCTGTAACATACTAGGTAGAAGTAAATGTGTATTATAAAAATCACATAGAAAGAATGAGAATGAATGTGTGCAATCTGGAGAGAATAGATATTATATTGGGTATGCCATAGTTACAGGCATATAACCCAGAGATAAATTAAAAGATTGGAGAGGTCAGAATAACAAGATGTCTACCAATCTATGGAAGAAGTTTAGCAGTGAAAGAAGACATAGAGAAAAGGAAAAAGATAGGAAAAAGAGTTAGAGTGATAGAAAAGGCAGATAGAAATAAGTGGAAAATGTTAATAGAAAAGAAGTTCAATAATAAAGTTGAATTAGACAGAGAAAAAGTGAGGAAGATGGTGCTACAGAGATTTCACAAGTAGCTTAAAGTGTTTGAAAAGGCAGAGTCAGAAAGAATACCAGTAAGAAAGCCTTAGGACTATGCAATAAATCTGAGAGAAGACTTTATGCCAAGAAAAGAGAAGACATATCTAATGTCAAGAAAAGAAAAAAAGAAAGTAAGAGAATTTGTAGAGGAACAGTTGAGGAAAGGGTACATTAGGCCATCAAAGTCATCTTAGACTTCACCAGTATTCTTTGTAGGGAAAAAAGATAGAAAAAAAAAAATGGTACAAGATTATAGATACCTAAATAAAGGGACAGTTAAGAATAACTATCCTTTATCTTTAATTTCAGACTTGATTGATACCATGGAGACAAAAAAGATATTTACAAAGATAAACTTGCACTGGACAATGTATTTTGGAGTATATAAACCTACTATATATTTCAAAATTATTAAATGAAGCAGAAAGAAATTATGAAATTCATAATAGAGAGATGCTAGCAATAATTCAATATCTAGAAGAATGGAGGTATTTGCTAGAAGGTATACAAACAAAATTTGAAATCTAGAGTGATCATAAAAATCTTGAGTATTTCATGAGCAGTTAGAAGTTGAATCAAAGACAAGCAAGATAAATATTATACCTGTCTAGATTTGATTTTATACTAAAATATATGTCAGAAAGCAGTATGAAAAGAGCTAATAGTCTTAGCAGGTGTCTAGACTAGCAGGTGAGAATAGAGAGAGATAATAAAAATAGAGTATTAGTAAAAAAGGAATAGCTAGAGGTTAGAACGATACAAGTGATAAAAGTAGTAATCAAAGGGATAGACCTATTGGAAAAGATTAGAAAATCAGAAGCGAAAGATGATGAGATAGTAAAAGCTATAGAAGAAATAAAACAAGTAGATATTAAAATGTTAAGAGATAAGAAATGGCAAGAAGAGAATAAATTAATGTTGAAGGATAAAAAAGTATGTCCTAAAGAATAAGAAATTAAGAACAGAAATGATCCAGCTACACTATAATATACTGGTAGAAGGACATAAAGAACAGTAGAAGACAACTGAGTTGATAACAAGAAACTTTTGGTGGCCTGGGGTCACTAAAGAAGTCAAAAAGTATGTAGAAGGATATAATACATGCCAAAGAAATAAAAATTGCACAAAAGCACCTACAGGAAAGCTCATACCTAATATAGTACTGAAAAAACCTTGGAATCATATTATAGTAGATTTTATTACAAAATTACTGCTAGCATAGAATTATGATAGCATTCTAGTAGTATATGATAGGGTGACAAAAATAGCATACTTTGTACCAACTACAAAAAAAACTTTGGCAGAAGAAATAGCAAGATTGTTCTAGGATAATATCTGAAAGCTATATGGCTTGCCAGAAAGTATCATTATAGATAGAAGAGCACAGTTCATAGCAGAGATGATAAAGAAGTTAAATTCAATATTAGGAATTGATACAAAGTTGTTAACAGCCTATCACCTACAAACAGATGGACAGATAGAAAGAATAAATTAGGAATTAGAACAATATCTAAGGATGTTCATTAACTACAGGCAGGAGCAATGGTCAAACTAGTTAGTGATGACAGAGTTTGTATATAATAATAAAGTACAGACTAGTACAAAAGTATCACTGTTCATGACAAATATTGGACAAGACCTGTATATGGAATTTAAAATAAGAAAGAAGAAGTTTGAAAAGGTAAAAGAATTTGCAATAAGAATGAAGGAAGTTTATGAAGAAACAGAAGCAGTATTAAGAAAGAGTCAAAAGGAGATAAAAAAGTATGCAGATAGAAAAAGAAGTGAAGTAGAAAAATATTGAGTAGGAGACTGGGTACTTTTAAGCATAAAGGATTTGAAGTAACAAATGCAAGGAAGAAGATCAAAAAAACTAACAGTGAGATTTGTTAGATCTTATTAAGTAAAGAAAATAATTTCAACAAATGCAATAGAACTAGATTTGTCAAGTACAATAAAGATACATCCAGTAGCCAATATCAGTAGAGTATGTAGGTACAAAGATCAAGTAGAGAACCAGAGAAAAGAATGGTCATCACCAGTAATAATTGATAAGAAAAAAAAGTATAAGGTAGAGAAGATATTGAACAAGAGAAAGTTTAGAGAAAAAAACAGATACCTAGTATAATGGAAAAGATATACAACAAAGGAAGATATTTGAGAGCCAAAAGAAAACTTGGGGAATATACAAGATTCAGCAAATAAATTCAAAGAAGAATATTAAAAAAATATCAGGCAAATAAAGAAAAGAAATAGCAGAAAAGGCTATAAAGGAGAACTGCTAGGAAAATACATAGCAAAAATGTTTTATGGATAGAATGACAAGAGGTTTAATAGAGAATACTGGAGAAGAATAAAAAGAAATTGCAAACAATGGAAGAAAGAAAAAACAAAAGAACAAAGAACTTTGGAAATAATTTAAGAAAAAGATAAAGAAGAGAAAGAAGAAAACAAGCAAGAATTTGAAAAAGGTAGAATAGGATGAAAATGAAATAGACAATTTACAGAACCTATATGATAAGCTATAAAGTCCTTAGGATAAGGACCTTTAAAAGGAATACTGTTATAAGCTGCCTTGACTATGACAAGAAGCTATAAATAGAACAGATATAGACTGGAGTCAAACTAGTAGCTAATGAATAGCTTGTAGTTTAAACAAGGACAAATAGTATACTTATATATATAGTAAACTGTAATTAAACAAGAACTCCATTAAGTTCTCTTCTAATTCTAAAGTACTACCTTGAGTTAATCTCTAACTTAAGGTTCTTGAGTTAGTCACTGACACCAGTTGTATTTATCTCCAAATTATTAAATACAACAGAATATAACTATGATATTCATAATAAAGAAATATTGACAGTAATTCGATGTTTAAAAGCGTAAAGGCACTACTTGGAAGGAGCAAAAGTAAAGTTTGAAATCTAGACAGACCATAAAAACCTCCAATACTTTATAACTAACTAGAAGCTGAATTAAAGGCAGACCAGATAGATATTGTATTTGTTACAATTTAACTTCTCTCTGAAGCATGTTCTGGGCAAAAGTATAGAAAAGACAAATGGATTAAGCTAGAGACCAGATTGGTAGGAAAGAGTAGAGAATGACAATAAAGATTAGATATTAATAAAACTAAGTTGGATAAAAAGAATAGAAATATTAGTAGAAAAGAATAATCTAAGAAAGAGAATTTAAAAAGCACAAGAAAGGAATAAGAGAGTAATTAAGATAGTAAAGGAACTAAAGAAAGCAGAAATGAAAACATTGAGAGACAAAGGGTAGACAATAAAGAAGGGAGTAGTTATGAAAAAGGAATGAATCTATATACCAGAAGGAGAATTAAGGGAGGAGGTAATATAACTATATCACAATACATTAGTAGAAGGATATAGGGGAAGATAGAAAACAACAGAACTAGTAACAAAAAACTATTGGTGGCCGGGAGTTATAAAGAAAGTGAAGAAATATGTGGATGGATATAATACTTGTGTATATTATAAGAATAGAAGTGAAGCTCCAGTAGAAAAACTGATGCCCAATGCAATCCTAGAGAAACCATGGAATTATATTTCAGCAGACTTTGTCACCAAACTACCTTTAGTCCAGGGTTATAATGCAATTCTAGTAGTTTGCAATTGATTCAGCAAAATGGTATATTTTATAGCAACTACAAAGAAAACATCAGTAGAGGAACTTGCTAGGTTATTCAGGGATCATGTTTGGAAATTGCATGGACTTCTAGAAAGTATCATATTATATAGAGGAATATAGTTTGCAGCAGGAATGATGAAGAAGTTGAATAGGCTATTAGGGATCCAGACAAAGCTGTTAACAGCCTATTATCCCCAAATAGATAGGCAAACAAAGAAGATCAATCAGGAGCTGGAATAATACCTAAGGGTCTTCATCAATCACAGACAAGAGCAATGGCCAGACTGGTTAGAAACTGCCAAATTTACATATAATAACAAAATTTATTCAGCTACAAAAGTGTCCTCCTTTAAGGCAAACTATGGTCAGAATCCATGAATGGGATTTAAAGAAAAAAGAAAGGGGAAGTTTGAGGCAGCAGGGAAGTTTGTGAAAAGAATAAAAAAAATTTAGAAAGAGACAAAAGTGACATTGGGAAAAGCACAAAAGAAGATGAAGAAGTATGCAGATAGAAAACAAAAAGAAGGGAAAGAGTATAAAGTTGAGGGGACTTAGTGCTATTAAATACAAAAGATCTCAAGTAGCAGATAGTAAGAAGAAGATTAGAGAAATTGACAAAGCAGTTTATAAGACATTACAAAGTCAAGGGAATCATCTCAACCAATGCTATAGAATTAGAACTACCTAGTTCTATTAAAATATATCCTATAGTTAATGTAAGTTGAGTATGGTTGTACAGACCCCAGGTGGAGAAACAAAAAAAAACCCTACCAAAACCAGTTATCATTGAGGAAGAAGAGGAATTTGAGATAGAAAAAAATACTAAACAAAAGAATAGTTAGAGAGAAGGAAAGGTTTTTAGTATGATAGAAGGAATATAAGACAGAGAGAGATACTTGGAAAAGTAAAAAAAAAACCTGAAGAATATAAAGAAGCTGGTTAAAGAGTTTGAAAGAGAGTATAGGGAAGAGGTTGAAAAAGTAAGGCAACAGAAAAAAGAAGACAACAAAAAGGAATTTTCTTAAGAACTCCTAGAGAGGTTTATAGCAAAGATACTATGGGAATAATCAAATAAGGAATACAAAAGACAAAGGAAAAGAAGATGGAAGGAAAACTGGAGATGATGAAAAAATTTCTCAGAATGAAAAAACTTAAAAAGAGAACTATGTTATGAAACAACTTCTAAGAAGAAAACTATTTCTTATATGTTTATCAACTTAATGAGAAATATCCAAGAATACAATACAGAAAAGATATAAATAGTATGGAAAGGATTATATAAGAAATGTATAGTTATTAGTAAAGATCATGTGATTGTAGGAGACAGATATATAGACTATCCAATATTTGTATAAGTATCTAGTAAAATTCAATGAAGAACTTTATTAAGTTCTTTCTAAATAACCACCTTGGTTAAGCTCTAAGTCCTCACAATTGTATGCTAACAAGAAAGAGCTTGATGCTTTTCTAGAAGAAAACCTTTATACTGGACAAATCTGCTTCTCTAAGTCACCAATGGTAGCTCTAGTATTCTTTATCAAGGAGAAAAATAGCTCTCTCCAGCTGGTATAGAATTACCAGGCTCTTAATTTAATAATAGTAAAAAACAAATACTCTCTACCACTTATCTCTAAACTTGTGTCTCAACTATATGGAGCCAAGTACTTCACCAAGTTGGATGTCTACAAGGGATTTAACAATGTATAAATCAAGCCCAGAGATGAGTAGAAGGCTATCTTCTATACTAACTATAGCCTATTTAAGCTCTCAGTAATGTTCTTTGGAATAACCAACAGTCCAGTCACCTTCTAGACCATAATGAATGACATTTTTCAAGACCTCATTATAAAAGGCATTATAGTGGTATACCTAAAATGATATTCTGATCTTCACTCAAACTATTGAACAATATACTAAAGCTGTCTGGAGAATACTTAAGATCTTAGTAAAACATAAACTATACCTTCGTCCAGAGAAGTGTAAATTTTAGAAAGAACAGATTGAATATCTAGAACTGGTTGTATTCAAAAACAAAGTCTCAATGGACCCTGTCAAGGTTGCTAGAGTCTAAGAGTGGTCTACCCTAGAAAACTAGACCAATGTTCAAGCCTTCCTAGAGTTTGTTAACTTCTACCAGTAGTTTATACAGGACTTTTTGACTATTGCTTGGCCCCTATTTGATCTTATACACTCTGATAAGACATAAGAGTAAAATGATTGGGAGCAAACTGCCTTTGAAGCCCTCAAGATAGCAGTAACTACTGCTTCAGTACTAGTTTTACCTTAAAACTCAGAACCTTTCTGTATTGAGGCAAATAGCTCTGACTTTGCTATGGGTGCCATTCTGTCTCAATAGTCCATAGCAGATAGAAAATAGAGGCCTGTAGCATTTTACAATAAGTATGTCAATCAAGAGCTCAACCAATATCTATGGCTTTTTGTCAATGAAAGACAAGATGACTAGTACAACCTATTGCCTATAGTAAAATTCCAGTACAATAACCATATATATACCTCTACCCAATAGATCCCATTCTTGCTTGACACTAGATACATCCCTATATGGACTTTGAATCCAAGTAATGACTCTCTAGACTAGAAACAGTAAACAAGTTTATGGAACAAATAAAAGTAGCAGTCAAAAAGACCAAGTCTATAATTCAAAAGATATAAGAAGATATAACCAGATATTACAATTAAAAAAGGTTTATGGCTCTGGTTTTTTACTTTAGAGATCAAATGTTCCTGGATATATCCAATATCAAGACTACCTGTCTATCTCCAAAATTGTTTTATTGCCACCTTGAACCCTTTGTTGTAAAATGCCAAGTAGGACCTTTAGCTTATTGCCTCGAACTACTACACATGATAAAGAAACTCTATTCAGTGTTCAATATAGTAAAGCTGTCCATAGCTCTAGACAACCCAATACCAGTACAAAAATTGGAAACTCTACCACTACTAATCATTGTTAACAAAGAAAAGAAATAGGAGGTAGAGATCTTGGATAGTTGCTGGTATCAGAGGAGGTTTCAGTTCTTGGTAAAATGAAAGAGATATAGTAGAAAACACAGTTCTTGGAAAGTGGTCTCTAATGTTTTAGCTCCTGATCTCATTGCAGAGTTCTACTGCAAGCATCCTACAGCTCCTAGATACATCTGCCAAACAGATTTTAATGTACTATTGAATTATCTCTAGCTTGACTTAGCAACTCCTAACTCTAACTGGTAAAACTATAAGATCAAGAACAAATAGACTATATATAGTATAAAGTACATCCCCAGGAATCTTATCCTAAACTCTAAGAATTCTCCTAGAGGTAAGTTGTAACATAACTTAGGAGTATAACATTACTGAGAATTCTCTTGGAGTCCACTCTGCTCCAGTCACTCTTATATTATTGGGGTTATTTATATATCTAATAGAGCCAGGGTTAGTTAGTGTAGATAAATCCAATCCTAGGCTACTAACAATTGTCAATAGAACATTAATATAGGTAGAATAATGAGAATAATTTAGGTTCCAGTCACTGTTTCTAATATTGAAGTCTCCTATCAAGAGTATAATATTGTCAAGGCTAATAATGTTATTTTATAATATTTGTAAGGTACATTGATTGCTATCTGAATAAACATTGATAATGAGGAGAGTATTCTGTATATTGTGGAATAACAGTATATTAATATCACAGTAGCTAATGAGATCTGTTCTGAAAGAGAATCTTATATAAAAAATATGTTTGTTGATATATATAGTAATGTAGAAATAGTTTTCTAGGAAGTTACTGTTTTACATGAAGAAAATCTAGTCTGGATAATTAAGGGCACCATAGAAAGGGTTACTATTAGCATTGCTATGACTTAATATATAATGAATGAGAAATCTGAGGGTTTCCTGTATTAAGATCATATTAGTGTTGTTTTTTTGGGTTTCTAGAATAGTATCTGTAAGGATTTTATTTTTTTAAACATTCCAGAAGAAAATATATAAGTTTTATTTTAACATAAATAGTAGTCATCTATAGCTAGATAAGTTGAGTTAGCCCTGATCTCCTAGACTTTCTAAGTTTTTTTAGTATGCCAGTCATGGTTGAATCTATATCTTCAGGAAGAATATTTGTTGTCATCTGCTATATAATTTCCTTTGTAGTTAACATATTTCAATAAGTGATAAAGAGGGCAAAAGGAACTATTAGCCTAGTACAAGCTAAATATACAGTACCAGGTCCCAATCATATGCTAAAAAGTTTGTGAGGATAAATCAAGAATGAAAGTATTAAAAAGTGAATATAGAAACTTAGCACAGTAAAGTAAAGTAAAATTGTTTGAAAAGTGTGTAAGCTCAATCTAGATCTATCTTGCATAGTATTCCTAAGGTGCCAACCTTTATACACTATAACAAGCTTACTATCAAAGTAGTTAATAAACTACTTCTGGACCTTACTATACTCAACCAAGCCCTTATCCATATTTTCAATACTGAACCTTACAGATATGATATGATTTGAGTTGATGGCTAGCTAGGCTTTCCAAGCCTACTACCTTAGAGAAGGTTGTCCAAGTGACTGCTATGTTTTGTTTTCAAAAAGAGTAAAGGTATAGAGTAAATTCATCTCAACTACTCAATTACTTTACTTAGAGCTTATACAAGTACTAAAAGACAACTCTAGAGCCTTTGAGATAGTAGTAGGTATTAAGATTGCATACTTTCTCTCACCAGCTCTCTGAGTGATATATTAAAATTATAAATTAATGAGACTTAATAAAAAAATAAATAAAAAAGGAAAATGCTTTTTCTTCTAGTCTCTCATACTTTTTTCTTTCATAACCATGCTATATGGATATATCCAATATTGTCTCCTATCCTATTACTACTATGTGCTCCTGCTCTACTTCCATACTACTACTTTCTATTAACATCTCCTGACCTCACAACCAGCTACTTCCTACCCAGATATAATCTAGAAACTAGCTTTAATACATATAAGTGTACCAGCTCATGATATTGTTGTATACCATGTCTGCTTCTTGGTTGAGTCTAGCAATAATAAGATCACAAGTTATTGATTGACTTTTGATCTATTGCTTTGGCATCATATTTATCTAAGTCTATTCTGGATTAAAAGTCTATGTCCTAGAAGCTAAAGTGATATTTGACTAAGGGTAGATCTACTGATATAGGCTTCTATATATACTACAAAAGATGGTCTGTGCATAGTCATATTATCACAAATGGCCACTTACTGATTTGTGATTGCTTGATTTGATAATCAAAGTGTTCAAAAAAGCAAAGTTAGACAAGCAGAAAAAGATGTTGTTAAGTTTGAGGTTTATCCTCAGACATAGTCCTTAAATACATAATTGTAGTGGTCTGTGCACCAGGACAGTTTACTACATGATCACTATCTATTGTTCTACATATAGGAATGTTATTATTCTTGAAATAGAGATAATCTAACCATCTTAGGGCAGTCCTTTGTCCTATTCAAGGACAGATGATAATCTATGGGTAAAGATCAGTGTCATGTGCAAACATTGAGGACCTTGTATCTCCATGGGATCTTATTGCCTTGGGATCCATTTATAGCCGAGAGAAGCGCATTGAAGAGAGCTTCATGATGGTTATTGAAGCAAACAATTATGTTAAGCGGTTCCTGAGATATTGGCAATTTAGTATCTGGTGACTTGGTGATCACAGACTGATCTGCTGATAACTCGGTGAATACTGATTGCTTTAGGACGTTCTTGGTACCATTTGAAAGGTTTTTTTAAGGGCTTTTGGTGGCCATTTAGATCGTTGAAATTGGTCAAGTATTCCTGGAGTTATGGTCCAAATGAAGTTTGTGACATTATCTCCCCTCTTGGTTCAAGCTCTGTTGAGAAGTTATCTTGTTGAGAAGTTATCTTTGGTAAACTCTAAAGATATTCCTGTAGCTTTTTGCCTGCATTATGTAGATTTTCCTCAGGTTCCTATATGTCATCTCCTTGACTGTATTTTTTCTATCTAACAAGGAATTCATTTTTTCTATGTCTTTGTTGTGAATCTAGGATCTTCTCTACCTCTCATTCTTCCTGGCCCTGTATCAAGGTTGGTGGTAGGGGTGTGGATTTCTGTTCACAGATGGTAGATTCAGAGTACTGTGCTAACTTGCTAGCATGAAAGACTGGGAGCAGCACTCAGTAGCAAGGTGGTATTCTAAGCTGGAACATAACCAAGGACAACTTTTCTATTATTTTGAATGGTCTTTTGTACTGGGGTTGTAATGCTTGCTCTGTAGTCTAGTAATCCTTCAGATTGAGTAGCATCTTGTCACCAACTTTAAATGGGACACTTTGGACTTTTTGGTTATAGTACCACTTTATTCTTTCCGCTGTAAGAGTAAGAGCTGCTTTTGCTTGCTCCAAGGCTTCTTGTCATTTATACATCAGGTCATTTAAGTCCCTTTGCAGCAACTCTTTGACTAAAATTGGGCCTGCTCTCGGGTGTCTGCCATATTCAAGGAAGAATAGACTTTTTTTGATGTCTTCATGTGCTTGATTGTTATATGCAAACTCTGCACTGGGGAGTAGATCTGACCAATTACTGAGATTATAATCCATATAGCACTGAAGATATTGCTCTAACGCCTGGTTTACTCATTCTGTTTGTCCATCTGTTTGTGGATGATATGCTGTCGACATTGTAGATTCTATTCCTAAAATCTTGCACCATTCTTGGAATAACTTGGCTGAGTATTGTACTCCTCTATTTGAGATGATTTGTAGTGGCAGTCCATGCAATGGATAGACCTTGTTATATAGTAACTGTGCCATATCTTTGGATGAGAACTGATTGTTGATAGGAATGAAATAGGCCCTTTTGGTGAGCCTGTCAACAATAACACAGATAGCATTGTAACTATTTGACTCTGGCAATTGCGTGATTAAGTCCATTGAGATTATTTTCCAAGGCCTGTTAGGCACCTTGTTAGGTACGAGTGGTCCAAAAGGTTGCTGTGGGCAATTTTTCATCTGCTGACACATCACAACCCATAACATATTTCTTAACAAATGTTGTCATCCCAGGCCACCAGTAATTTCTGGAGACCAACTCATAGGTCTTCCACCAACCTGGGTGTCCAGCGGATGGCAAATTGTGGTGCATCTTAATGATCTGTTGTTGCAAGGTGTCTTCCACACTGTGGGGAATATAAACTTTCCCTCTGTACAGGAGTAGTCCATTCTCATAGTTCCAGTCTTGCAAGGATTTCCCAAATTCTCTTGGACCAGACTTGAGTAACATCTTATAGTCTTTGGTGACTTTGTCTGATAAGAGTGCTGCTTTGACCTCCTTTAGGATTATCTCATCATTTATTGGCATCTCATGAGTAGCCTCTAGTGCATTGATAGCAAAGAACTCAGGTTTTAGCAACACCTGGTTTGTATTGTCAAGGTCTGTCCCCATCTCGTGGTCTGCTTATCTGGACAAGGGGTCTTCCACCTGCATTGTCTTTCCCAGTTTATGATAGAGCACAAAGTCAAAAAAAGTCATAAAAAGTGTCCATCTTGCTTGCCTCCTAGTTAGCTTTTGAGCTGTCCTGAAAAATGTAAGGTTCTGATGATCCAACCAGATCTCAACTTTATATGGATATCCCTTCAAATGGTGTCTGTATTTCTCTAGTCCCCAAATTACTGCAAGTAGTTCCTTGTCATAGATTTCATAGTTCCTTTCATGGACATCTAATGACTTGGAGAAGAAAGCTACTGGATACCACAGGTTAGTTTGCATGTCCTTTTGTAATAAAACAGCTCCTGTTGCAAAGTCGCTGGCATCAGTGGATAACTTAAAGGGATCTTTGTCATTTGGTATTCTCAGGACTGGAGCTGTAGTAAAGGCCTTTTTCAGCACCTCAAAAGCATTCTGTTGCTCTTTGACCCAAGTCCAGATACTATCCTTCTTGGTTAAGTTGAAGAGTGGCTTTGACATCTTGGCAAAGTTCTCAATGAACCTACAATAGAAATTTGCAAAGCCTAAGAATGCTTGTACTTGCTTGATTTTTGTTGGTACTGGCCACTCTAGAACTCCTGAAAGTTTCTCCTCATCCATCTGTACTTTATTTTCCAAAATAATTATGCCCAAATACTTGATACTACTTTGCTCAAAGAAACACTTTTCTACTTTAGCATAGAGGTTATTAAATTGGAGCCTTTTCA